>Ga0137297_11272_pt1 | contig 15008 bp, 15 predicted proteins | sample RamsorincwithD2O_FD_97191 | JGI IMG/M metagenome (GOLD analysis project Ga0137297, IMG submission 97191) | Mouse cecal microbial communities from Vienna, Austria - Mucin amended with D2O | ecosystem: Host-associated > Mammals > Digestive system > Large intestine > Cecum | place: Austria: Vienna... | reverse complement strand
GCACAGTTTACTTTAAATATGCTGTTCTCCATTGCCCGACTCTTTTCAAAAAATCCTTTTCCAAGCCGTCCGGGTCCAACTTTCCAGCGGAAAGCATTTGCCAGACACAGCGCGTCAGGTAGCTGTCAATCTCCTCTAACAGCATCCTTACGTCAACGCCTGCCCAAAATATGGAAAGGTCCGGATCCCCCAGCATCCTGTCCGCCGCATCCTCATATGTTTTATCATAGGACTTCCCGGTTGCCTCCCTGATTTCCGGGTCTTCCGCAAAAAGGGCCCGTAATGAGAATAAATATTCTTCGGGAGCTGTTCTCATAAACTCACATCTTGCCAGGACCTTCTGGGTCATTGCCTCAAAGAAGTCTGACGTTTCTTTGTAATAATACTTCAGCTCTTTGATATCCCCTTCCAGATTGCGGTTCTGGTGATTGAACTTAATTTATTATTGCTCCATTGACCGATTTTGAGAAGACATTTGTTTTTAACCCTTCCCAAAATCGGTCAATAGCAGTAAAATTGACAGAAGAGGATAAAATCAGAAACCATGGTGCAGGAATGCGGTCATTACTCTAACTTTGGAAGGAAAAAAAATATGACAGGTATCTATTTAAGCGGTACGGGAAACACAGAACATTGTATCAAAAAACTGCTTTTTTTACTGGATAAAACCGCGCGGGCAGTTCCGATGGAGCAGAAAGACGCGGGACATTTGCTGTCACCCCATGACTTTATTGTTTTCGCATATCCCATTCAGTTTTCAAATATCCCTGTCATGGTAAGGGATTTCATCGAAATCCACCAGAATCTCTGGAAACATAAAAAAGTACTCTGTGTTGCCACTATGGGACTGTTCAGCGGAGACGGCGCGGGCTGCGCCGCACGGCTGTTGAAAAAATATGGCGCAGAAATCGTCGGCGGATTACATATCCGTATGCCCGATTCCGTTTGTGATGTTAAGCTGCTGAAAAGGTCTCCTGAACAGAACTTGAAAATCATCCGGGCGGCTGACAGAAAGATTGAAAAATGCGCTGAAGGAATCCGAAGCGGCATTTATCCCAAGGACGGTTTGTTTTTTTATGACAGGATTGCGGGATTGCTCGGCCAACGCTTATGGTACTGCCGCAAAACAAAGAATTACTCAGACAAACTCAAGATCAGTAATGTCTGTACAGGCTGTGGACTGTGTACCCAGGTCTGTCCGATGGAAAACCTTACCCTGGAAAACGGCAAAGCCGCAGCCGGAAAGCACTGTACTATGTGCTACCGATGTATCAGTTTATGCCCGGCAAAGGCAATTACGTTGCTGGGATGCACTGTCATTGAACAATTCCGCTATGACAGATATGTGAAAAGGAGATGACCAACAAATCAATGAAAATCGCTAGACGCAAAAAAGAGGCCTTCATTGTAATAGGAAAAGAAGGGGCAACAACAAACCAGTATACGAGGTAAACACAGGTACGGAAAGAACACTGTTTGATTCAGAAAGGCTTTTATTGAACGCCTGGAATCAAACTTTATTTGTAGAGCCCTGCTGTCCCAGAAATCCCTGTCAAAAGAGGAACTGGAAGAGTTAAAGCAAATGATCAATAAAATGGAGTACGCCTATGAACCTATTGCGAATGAGCCTTTCGGCTTCCTTTCTGATTCTGGCTGTCATCGCTTTTCGGAAGTTTTTTTCTTCCAAAATGCCCAGAACCGTTTTTTTGTTTCTCTGGATGCTTGCCTGGTGTAAGCTGATGATTCCCATACCAACCGGCTTCTCTGTACCAGTGGCCAATGGATGGTTTGAAAAAATGCCGGATATCACCGCAGCCTTGTCCATTCCGGCAACAGCCTGGCAGACAGCGGGGACAAAGCCGGATTTTCCATGGATGATCTTAAAAATCCTTTGGTCTTGCGGCGCTCTGGCTTTCAGCTTGCGTTTAGGTTGTCTCCATATTGTCAGCCTGAAGAAATACCGCGCGGCAATTCCTTTAAAGGAATCTTCCTGGATTCTCATCTGGCTGAAACAGAAATATTTCTTACGCGGAATTACCGTTGGGATTTCGGACGAAATTGATTCCCCTTTAACCTACCGTATCCTTTTTCCGATAATCCTGCTTCCAAAACAGACGGACTGGAAGGACAAAGAGAGTATAAAACTGATCCTGGAACATGAAGCGGCTCATATCCGGCACCTGGACGCTCTGAAAAAGCTGTGCCTGGCCGCGGCCTGGGTCTGCCACTGGTTCAACCCTTTGGTATGGCTTATGGTTGCCTTTGCCGGCCGGGACATGGAACTGGCCTGTGATGAAGCGGTGATTCGGGCCGTGGGAAAGGATAAACGAAAAACTTATGCCAGTTTACTGATTGGGCTGGAGGCAAAGAGAGCCGGGATCGATCTTCTGGCTTCCGGTCTGGGACAAAGCCTTATGAAAGAGCGTATCAATCATCTCATACACATGAAAGAAAAAAATTCCTTTACGGGAATCGTGCTGACTATCGCTGCCACCATAAGCTGCGTCGCGGTCTACGTCGCCGTGCCTTCCGGCGCTGTTTCTATGAGAAATGACCCGACTCTTGGAGGGATTTTTGAACTGTACTCGGTGGAAGAGTATCAAAGGATTGTAGATACTGTAAAAGAGGACAGAGGGGAGGGAGATCCCGATGCCTTAGCCATGGAACGGGACCTGGAGCGTCTGAAAGCTGACAACGGAAAAGGAGAATTTGTCATTTATAAAGGGGCGTTTCTTATGGAAACCGAAACACTCATGATCGCTTTCAACCCAACTATTGTCATGCGGCCGGAGCTTGTAAACCGGAATACACCTCTGACCGCTGAAACTTACCAGAAGGATATAAAAGATGTGACAGAGATTCTGGAAGACGCGGTGGCAGATGGATTTTTAACAGCAACCCAGAAAAAGAGAGTGTTAGACAAAATGGAGGAGAATCTGGCCGGACTGGAATAAGCGCAAAAAATGATTTTCCATTTTGAGGCCGCCGGAAAATCCTACTATCCATTCGCAGAGGATACACCTGTTACAATAGAGATTTTTTTGCAGGACCTGCTTCCGTACAAGGTAGAGCATCATGGTCAGCGCCCGGTCTGTCGGGTTCTCTATCTGTCCGATCTCCGCCATTTCCTCTTTAATCTGGGATTCTATGGGCATGTCCGGATTCCATGTTGTACCAACCATTCTCACCGGCGCGTTCCGCAGATACCCCGACCGGATGCTCAGGTTGTTTCCACCCACGCACTGATTCACCTTACAGACAAAAGGATAATCTGTCGGCTCGTCCAACATATCCAACACAAACCAGCTCCTTTCTTTGAATGCGCATACGCGTCATTTTCTTACTGGATGGATATCTCCTATTCTTACAAAACCGCATCTGGGAACGCGATGGAGAAATCGTGGCATTTTGCTTTTATGAAAATCCGGGGACAGACATCTATTTCTGCCTGAAACCCGGATATGAAAAGCTGGTATTCGAAATGGCGCAATATGCTGATGAACTGGATTTTCCACTGCCGGAGGGTTTTCATTTTGTAAAACCCCAGGACATTGACAGGTCAAACGTGGGCAAATGCCGCTGGAAAGGTTTTGACCATGAGCAGTGTGAAGGTTCGCTAAATTTATTGAACTTTTGCATGATCCACAACAAAACGGACGCATCACCGTTTAGACGATACGCCCGTTTTTCTTTCCCGCATATGGCAGCCGCCCTAATTTAATTTCGCCAGGTTTTCATTCATCTTTTTCAGGATAGAATCCTTTTGGTCTGAAGTTACGGTCTTATCTTTTACGGCCTGATCCAAAAGCTTTGTTACATCCTCAATATCCTTTTTATAGTTTTCCGCTGTCAATTCCTCAGCGCTCTTTGCCAGATCCGGCCTCATAACGATTGTGGGATTGAAAGCAATGATGGTAGTTTCTGTGGATACGGTAAAAGCACCTTTATAGATGACAAATTCACCTTTTCCGTTATCCGCCTTCAGTTTGGCCAGGTCCGCTTCCATGGCCTTGACATCCCCATGGTCAGCGCCCATGTATTTTTTAATCTGGTTGATGGATTCCTCGTATTCTTCCGGGGTGTAAAGCTCAAAAAGCCCTCCCAAAGTAGGATCCTCCGCCGGGTTCTGAACTTCCTGGGCCTGAACCGTGGATACTGGCTGGGCAGGCGCTGCTCCATAGGCAGTCTGTCCGGCAGCCATAAGCATAAGACACATGATTCCTGAAGCTGTAAGGTTTCTCTTTGTACGATGGAACATGGTATAAATCCTTTCTTTTTATTATTTTATCTTCATAGGCGGGCCTTTTGGAAAAGGCAGACTATTACGATAGTCTGTCTAATCAATAGACTATCATAGTAGTCCAAATACGTCAACGAATATTTTCTGACGAATCTCTTAAGAATTCCGATTACAGCCCGGACGGATGATGGATATTACAATCTGCCACTGATCAGGAAAAAGGGCAATTCTTCCGCAGAAAGGTCATCTGGGGAAAAACCAGCATACACCTCCTCATAAGCAAAATGAAAGATTCCATTGTCGTCTTTTGTTTCTAAATATTCTCGCAAATCTTCAAAAGAGTAAATAGGTTTATTTGTCCTTGGTTCATACTCCGTAATGAGAACAAGAAAACTTGAACCAAATAGGCTTGGGTACGCAACCGCAACTCCGCCGTCATCATTAGCGGGAGCCGTTGTTATTTCATCATTGCCTGTTGTATAAGTTACTCGAAGTAAGTGATATTTTATTCCGCTTTTCATAGTTGTTTCATATAGACTGGCCTTTCCAAAATGATAGCCAGCGGACGATGCCATAAGCGATAAATAGCAGTAATTTCCGTACCTCCTCTGCCTCCAGATAGAGTTCTTCATTTATCTACTCGAAAAATAATCGTTTAGGTCACAATCATTTTGAAAAAATTTAGAAAACCGAACAACGGCTTTACATCCCAAAGTACAGTCGCCTCATGTTAGCGTTTGTGGAACGAACAGGGCACAGGACATATAAACCACCAGGGGCTGTCGCACTGAGTTGACAGCCCCTGGTTATGGAATAAATACCTGGCGCTAAGGCAATGAAGCAGCCCGTCAATTTCCTGCGGTTCAATACCTGAAAACAGGTTTGTTTGTTTCAAATTTTCTATCAATTCATTCATAGCTGTGCCCCCACTTTTGTTGCGTGCGCAACAGATGATTTGGGACAATCCCGGTAGAGATAAAATATCTGGGCAGGAAAACAGCCATTCTCCGGAATGTACTCGCGTTTCTATTCTCTTTTGAGAACATGAAGCTGGTCCCGGAACATGAAACAGCCCACATCCGGCACCTGGATGCACTGAAAAAGTTGTGCCTGACCGTATCCTGCGTCTGCCACTGGTTTAACCCTCTGGTATGGCTCATGGCTGCCACTACCACTGGTCCTCCGTCAGCCGGTCCGAATGCCACCACAGTTCACAGCCGCCCTCCGGAAAAATAATCTGATTGGATACATACTGAAAACCTCCATCGTCAAGGGGACGGACCACGGTTTTGTGGGTATACGCCCTGGAGGTGTTTTCCTCCGGGTATACGGCATTCACAGTCAGAGTCAACGTTCCGTCATCATTTTCCGTATAACTGACCACCTCCGGGTATGGGATATCCGGATATTCAACTTCATAAAACCCTCTCGGCCTGTATTCATAAGTCTGGTCCTCCGGACTATAGGCTGCCCTCCTCCGCAGTTCCTCATGATCAATTCGGAAATGACGCTCAATGACATGTTCAAATATATCTGCCGGTATCCTGTAAACAGCCCCGGAATCTAAATCATCATCCGGCGTAAAAGGAACCGGCTGCTCACAGATATCCGGGTAGAACCTGTCGAATAAATCATAAAAATCCAGATTCCCAAAATCCTGTTCGCTCCAGTCCGTAAGAAAAAGATTATTTCCCCCATACCCCACCGGCAGCAAATACCGTCTGTTTAATTCCCTGCACGTTTCATCCAGCGGCTCAACCCTCAGCGCCGTATGTTCCGGTTCATCACTGAAGGAAAGCACATAATAGCTCTCGGAATAATAACTCCCTCCAAACAGCAGGTAGCCTTCTCCCGTATATTCCCACGATTCTGCCGGATAGCTTACGGTACCTAAGTTTTTCAGAATCCCATTGCTATACTGATAATATCCCCTGGTTACATTTACTGCTCCTTCCGCTGTATGAAGGTCATACTTTATAAAACCGCCGGAGCTGGTCACCGCGATTATGGTAAGTTTGTCATCCCGCGCTTCCTCTACGGATCCGCAAAAGCGCAAAACCTGTTCCGGGCCTGCCATGTCAATCTGATTTTCTTCGTCCACCACGGCATAACCATGTTCTCCAATCCGTTCAACCATGCTTCTTGTCACATCGGGTTCTCCAATCGTCCCCATTTCGGCTGCCTGTTCATAAATATCACGATAAAGCTCCGCGATGGACTCCCCATCGGAATCACGGTCTTCTCCCATTTGCTCCTTTTCCGAATGTTCTTCTCTGATTTCTTCGTTATGCGGTATCTTCTGATTTTCCTCTGCCTTTTTGCCGCATCCGGCCACTATGAAAAGAAGAATACCCGCGGCAATAAACAGTTTTTGTTTTCCCGTGTTTTTCATCTCTTTCAGACCACCTTTTATAAATATCTTTTATTTTAGAATTCCCGCCACGCGCGGCAGATACCTGGCATTTGTGGTAGTGCGGCGCCCCTCTTTTAATTTATAGTCAAAAAGGATTCAGTTTTCCTTATAATTCTCTGCAAAATGATAATTTTTCGCATGGATATCCAGGTCTTTGTCCAAATCGCACAACTCAGAAGGCAAGCTGATCCTGCCCCCAGATTGTGCTTGCTGAACAGATGAATTGATAGAGGGAACCTTTTCCAAACAAATCCAGGTCCCTGCTCTCTAACATGTCATGGTTTCAATACCTTGCCCCGTTCATGGGAAAACCCTTCCATAGAATATTGTGTGGGAGAATCATCCTGCTTTGACAGGTATTTAATGGCCGGTTTCAGTACCTTCCTTCTTCCAGTCACACAACTCCATCGTAGTCCAAAAGAATCCGTATTTTTCAATCATAGCCGTTTTTCATCTCCTTATTATATATCCCATTCAGCCATAGAGCAACCCATGTCTGAAAGGGAAATTTGCTTCTCGTGCTGTCGCATAAGGCATCCACCTCCGAATACAGCACCAGCCGCTGAAACAGATCCCAAATTTCCCTCTCTATTTACGCGGTATTGTCTCTTGTCCATTATGATTGAGAGTTCATCAAATGCTCTGCCTTAATTGCATACCCATAAGCTTTTAAATTGATTTTACGCAAATATCTTAATTTTGTCATATCCGTAGCATAAAACTTTTTTGTAGAGAATTCCATAGGATTTTCCATTTTCTTATAAGGCTGTCTCTTTAACAGGCATGTGGTCATATTGACGAGCATTTTTTCAAGACAGGCATTCCATACCTCTTTCTTTCCTTTTGGTGCTTCTGTCAGCAGCTTTCCTAAAATGATAAGACCATCCTGCCAATATAGATGATACTCCTTTACAGACGGATTTCATAAAACCAGCGCCAATACTTGCTGAATCTGTTTTTATGCGGCGGCTTCAATCAAAAAATGGAAAGTATGTTATAATATGTCAGTACAGCAGCCCGGAAATAATGGTGACCGCTCTTTGAATTAAAAAATAAATTTTTCTGTCACACAGAGGGAACCATACAGTCTAATTAAACATACGGGGAAAATTTTGCCCAGAAGTGCCGCAAAGTTTATTTACAGGAATGAAAATATTTTCTGTAAACATTCCGTTACAAATCCCATTCGCGCTTCAGAAAAGAGGACCTATGAATCCATTCACCAACAAAGAATTACTGGATCTGATCCAAAAAGCCACCGCGGGGGACAAGCAATCCCTGGAGACGGTGATGCTCAGTGTGCAGGATCTGGTATTCAACCTGTCCCTTCGTATGCTGGGGACCTTTCCGGATGCGGAGGATGCCTCTCAGGACATTCTTTTAAAGGTCATGACCCATCTGTCATCCTTTAAAGGGGAGAGCTCCTTCTCCACCTGGGTATTCCGCGTCGCGGTTAATCACCTCAAGGACTACAAAAAGCACATGTTCGCCCAGTTTCCTTTAAGCTTTGAATTCTATGGGGATGACATCCAAAATGCCAGGACAGAGGATGTACCGGATTTGACCCAGAATGTGGAGCAGGCAATCCTTGCGGAAGAATTGAAGCTGTCCTGTACCAATGTGATGCTGCAGTGCCTGGATACCGAGAGCCGTTGTATTTTCATTCTTGGAACCATGTTCCATGTGGACAGCCGCGTTGCCGGGGATCTCCTGGGCATCACGCCGGAGGCTTACCGCCAGCGTCTGTCAAGGGCGCGTAAAAAGATGGCGGATTTTCTGGGGGAATACTGCGGGGAATACGGGAAGGGAAACTGCCGCTGCGCGGACAGGGTGAACTATGCCATTAAAAGTCATCGGATCACTCCCGCGCGGCTTTATTTCCAGCCAGCCGCGCCTGCCCAGGTGATACTGGATGTAAAGGAGGCCATGGAGGAGATCGATGACCTGTCACAGGAATTTTCCTTCTGCGGAACTTATCAATCCCCGGAAAACCTGAAACAGTTTATCAAAGAATTTTTAAACGGGGCTTTGTTTTCCGTTGTCGGGAACAACTAAGAAACAGCAGGCTCCACGCGTTTTGGAAGGGAGTCCGCAAAGCAGGAAGGAGATTTATGAATACGCGGTTGATTTTGAGCTACCTGAAAAGCTTAAGTGAAAATAATAATCGGGAATGGTACCATGCCCATAAGACAGAATACAAAGAGGCAAATGCTCAGTTTGAGGCACTGGTGGGGGAGTTGGTTTTGGGGATCGGAAAATTTGACAGAAGCATTTTGCCTGGAGAGGCGAAAGAGCTGACTTTTAAGCTGGTGAGGGATACCCGTTTCAGCCATGACAAGTCGCCTTATCATCCGGCATTCCGGGCACATATCGGCCCTGGAGGGAAACTGCCTGTGCCGGTCGGATACTATCTGATGATCAAACCAGGGGGACAGTCCTTCCTTGGCGGAGGGCTGTTCGCGGCTTCGTTCAAAGATGCCACTACCATGGTCCGGGATCATATCGCGGCAAATGGCGGAGAATGGGAGAGTATCCTTCATAATCCTGAGTTCCAGAAGGAGTTTTCCGTGAGGGGAACCGCACTGAAAAATGTGCCTGCCGGTTATGACAGAGAGCATCCGCAAGCGGAGTTTTTGAAGTTTAAAAGCTGGTATCTGGAATATCCGGTCAGTGATGATACGGTCGCTGGCGGGGAACGGTTTCTGGCAGAGGCAGTACGGCTGTTTCGTATTATGAAACCCTTTAATGATTTTCTTAACCAGGCATTGAAAGATTTTCAGATGCCCGCAAGATAAAGGAATTTTATAGAAATGATTCATAATGATGTTGGTGACCGGGAGCTTCCAGTCACCAATATCATTCCTAAATCCGGTAAACCACGCGTCAACCACAATGCCGTCTGCCCTGCCCATCCCCGTTTTCCCATAAACCGAAATATCTGTCCGTTCCTGCTCCGTTACCAGAATGACCTGTTTCAGTTCATTTTGTGTTTCTTCTGAATATTCCGAATTTTCGCCAAAGACGCGTTCCATTACCTCCGTCTGTTCTTTGGGATAAATCAAGAAAGACGAGAATGGAAACATTGGTAGAATATTGGGCGCGATGTCTGACTTCTCCCGTTCCTTCCAGCCCTGGGAAGGATTCAATCAAGGACTTTACCTTGCGGGTGTGGAATGCAAGGATGATTCGGAAACCCCCGACGGTTGGACAAAGTGGGGGATTCACGGCTATGAATATATCTATGTGGAACGTGAAAATGAGAATACCTTCTCAGAAGTTATCAAATATCTGGAAGAGCATGATATTTCATTGGCAGAAGCTGTTCACGATTTTACCTGTCCGCGGACTGGAACGGAATATCTGTTTTTCCCAATTAGAAGATTGTAAGAAAAGCTGAGATTTCATTGTTCTCGTTTTCCAATCCGATACTGATACTCCGGAATATTAAAAATTCCGTCATCCCGTATCCGGTTCCCCAGATACTGGATATCTCCGTTTTCTGAGAGCCTGACCGTAAGCTCATGGGTTATGACCGCGTCATCGCACAGGATCATCTGACATACCGCATCCACGGTCAGAGTAAATGTCCCATCTCCATTTTCTCTGATATGTGTCACTTCGGGAACAGAAGTGCCAAAGAGATTAGGGCCGTAATTTCCACTCCCCAGCCTCTCCCATGGATAGCTTTGACGCTCTTCATCGAACATGGCCCACTCCCGCAGGTCCTCCCGTGAAACCGGAAGATAGTCCATAATGGTATCTTCAAATTCGTCTGCCGGTATCCCGTCCGGATATTGTTCCGGTTCAAACGGCCTGCCATACTTCATCTCATAAAAATATTCATAAGCCCCATTATAATCCAGTTCTCCCAGGTTCTCCACATCCCAGTTGGAGCATAACAGGTTATTCCCCTGATATTTCAAAGGAATCACACATTTTTCGGACATTTCACGGCATTCCTCTGACAGGGGCCTTACCCTGACCAGGCAGCTTCCGTCAATAATCTCCGATACTTCCGGAGGTTCCGGTACACATAATTCATAGCCAAAATACCCTTTTTCTGTATATTGCCACTCTTTTATCCTTGTATTGGAAATGTATGTGAACATGGGTGTGCCATCTCTTCCCCACGTCATCTTTGCTGCCAGTACATACAGATTTTTTCCATCATACTTATATCGAAACCTTCCGATCCCCCCATCTCCATGAACCATGTACAGCAGTACGGTTCCAGCCTTTCCCCTTTCGGCATCCAGCAAAAAACGCTCCATCTCCTCCCAGTTCTCCATAACCGAGTACACCCCGCTTCCTGTGACGGGCATACCCAGGGTCTTTATCCTCTCTTTCATCTGAAACATCACTTCCTCTGATAACACTACGTTTGAAGCTTCACCTTTGTCCGCCTCTCGGTAAATCTCCGCGGTCAGCTCCAACGCGGCCCCGCAGTCCGCTTCGGCTTCTTTCCTTTCATCTTCCTCAATTAGAAGATCATACCCTTTTTCCCAATGTTCTCTTATGTTATGATCTTCCTGATCCTCCGCCAAAAGAAGTTCCTCTCTGCCCCCCTCGGCATCGGACAGGAGAGAATCCGCTGGTTCTTTTCTCCCACAGGCACACAGGAATCCTGCCAACATTATGATTATGATCGGAATGTATTTTTTTCTGTTCTTCATGGAAATATGGGCCTCCATTCTAATCATTCCTTCCATATACTTCTTTCTACTGGTCTTCGGTCAGCCGGTCAGAATGCCACCATGGTTCATAACCTCCCTCTGGAAAAATGATCCGATTTGATACATACGCAAAACCGCCGTTGCCAAGGGGACGAACCACTGTTTCATGGGTATATGTCCTGGAGGTATTTTCCTCCGGATATATGGCATTCACGGTCAGGGTTAAGGTTCCGGTTCCTCACTGAGAGAAAGTACATCTTACTGTGCCCATGTTTTCCAAAATCCCGTTGCTATACAGATAATATCTTCTGACAACATCCACGGTGCCATCTGCTGTATGGAGGTCATATTTTATCAATCCACCGGAATTGGTGACTACGATTATGGTCAGCTTTGCCTCCTGTTTTCTGTCAACTGACCCGCAAAAACCTAAGACCTGTTCCGAGCCCGCCATGTCAATCTGAAAAGAAAGGCACTTACAGCAATCAACAGCCATTGCTTTTTCATCTCTGTCAGATCGCCCTTTTCTTCCATACAGGTCAAAATTGAATTATGGAAATATGAGCGTATCGAAGAAACAGTTGAACTACTAAAAAATAAAAATTTCCGTGCCGCGCTTTACGATTCCCCAAAACCATTCTGCCTCTTCCATTCTTTCCATCTGTCCTCATCCATCAGCAGCTTAAAGCCTCCCCGGTAATCCAGACCAAAATAATCAAACTGCCGCATCAGATTGCTTGTAAGCTGCCCCTCTGGTCTGCTGGCTCCCATACAGGCACCACCCCTTAAAACCATCTGACTGCCTTTATAGTCGAATTTCGCATTTTCATGGGTTCTGTACTTGTCCATCAGACGCACATAGAGTTCCTGCAGCTGCCGGTCCTTCACGCCCTCTGTACACCAGACAGCATAGATCAACAGCGTGGGATCGTCTTCTGTAGACAAATAATCCAGGAAATAATCCAGTACCTCCTCTTTCCCCTTCAGCCCCTGGATGCAATGGAAAAGCGCGATCCTGTCATTCCTGTCCAGATCATCCCGGTCGAGGGTTTCCCTTAACCTTCCCCCATGGACATTGGGATAATCCTTCACAGCTCTGATAGTATGGCAGGCATCCCTAAAGCCTTGCCTCTGGAGCCTGGGCAGTATCCCGAATACCCTTTCATACCACGCTTCCTTCACTTCCCAGGTACCTTCATAGGTAATAATAGAGACCGCCTCCGCGTATGCCCCGTATTCCCACAGCTTTTCAATCTCTTTTGCCATCCCCGGCACATGGAAGCGCGCCAGCATCTTGATCAGTTTCATCCGCACTTCCATGTTGGATTCCTGGGCGCAGGCTTTCTTGAAATATGTCTTCTGTTTTCCCGGCAGTGTCTCAAATTTGTAGCAGCTGTCAATAATCTCAATTCTTTCTTCCGGATTTTCTGTCTGTTCGTACAGCTCCATCAGCTGGCCGGGATTTCCATCCAGGTTCAACCCAAAACCGATTTCCTCGTCACTATATCCCGCGATCACTTCCCTGAGCCACCGTTCATACCACACCAAAAACCCCTTTTCCCGCACAAAAAACGGCGGCCCGCAGAAATCCTCATCATAATAGACCACCTGCCCCCGGTACGGTCCCGCAAGCATAATCCCTGTCATAAACGTACAGCCCTGGCTCCCAATAGGAAGGACTCCCACATATGGATACACCTCTTCCCCTTTCCGCCGGCCCTCCAAATCGGCCACCCGGTCCCAGTCCTCATCGCTCATCCTGGGATAGATCACCGGCTCTTCCGGGACGCGATAGAGGCGGGAACCATGGGAATCGTGAAGTTCCTTTTTCCCCGTCTCCACCCCATAGAGTCCATAATAAGGGCCTGCGCCGCCATTTCCCACAAAAAGCAGAAAATCCCTGTATTCTTCCGGCAGCCGGATTCCTTCCCGCGCCTCAAATTCCTGTATCGTCTCCTCACTGGCAGGCGGTGACAGCTTATATTGATGTCTGTAGGCACCAAACCGCGCGAAGTCTGAATCCTTCGCCTTTGCCTGCTCCAGCAATTTTAAAATACGCTTTGCCCATGCGGGCTGCCCTGTTTTTCCCATCTTCCTCCTCCTGTCAGCCGTTCAAACTCCAGCAGCAGGACATGGCTGCTACTGCCCTTCGACTCATCCAGCCTTTGGGCATCGAAAAGGCCATCTGCCATTTGGGAGTATCGTTTATTTCGCATATGTAATATCCAATGACTTTAAAACGTTTTTTCATTATTCCTTTCCGTCTTTTTTGCCAGGCCATGGTAATACCGCATGAACCGGCATACTTCCTCATAAGTCTCCTGAATCTTATCCCGTCGTTTCTCTGCCTCCGGGATCTCCTTTGTCTGGAGAAACAGCCGCGCGTTGTGGTACATCACCGCCATGGGTCTTCCTTTTCTCCTGGATCCAGGTCCCACATAGGTCTGCCGGTTCTTGGATCTTTGGGGCCTGTGTTGGTGGCTTTCAGATAATCTCGGCGCTCCTTCGCAAAATATGTCTCCAGGCTGTGGATCTTCTGCCACTCCGGCAGCACACCATCTGCCAGGAATACCAGGATATCATCAAATTTTCTGTTGACGCGTTCCACCATGGCAGCGTCCACCGCTTTCATACCATACTGGATCACTCCCCAGTCTTTTTGCATCCTTTGGAAATTCTCCCCCTGGCAAATGTGCCCTGGCAAGCCTAAGATTCCATATTGTATGGCATATATGGGACAAAGGTAACAGCTCATCGCCTCATATCCGCCGCCCCTGAAATAGCCAATAAACTGGATGCGGGATACCAGGCCGTTCTTCTCCCGCACAAAGGTCTTGGGGCCTGCTTTTTTCATACCATATGCTTTTGCGGCGGGAGCGATCTTTGCCCGCAGGTTTTCTTTCAGGCGGAGCTTCAGTTCTTTCCCGCACTCCTTCCACTGTTCCATTGTCCTCGCGTTTTTATAGGGAAAATCCTTTGCCGGTTCCTGCCCGGTCGGTGTCCCCAGCAGGCTTTTCCAGTCAAAAACGATTGTGTCTGTGGGATGATCCTCCAGATATGCCTCCCACCGTTGTCTGGCCAACGCGGTATCCTTATAATAGCCTTCCATGGCTTTCTGTCTTTCACGCTCCTCCTCTTCCCGCGTTTTCTCCTCATAATAGCCGGAAACCTTTACTGGACGTCCCTGGGCATGAAAATAATAGGCAACGCCGCTCTGTGTTTTTGCCATCCAATAGTAGTTGGCCTCCCATAAAGCGGGCATCATCCTTCCTCTGTCTCCCCGATTGAGGAATTCTTCCAGCCTGGCCTTATTGCTGTTCCACCATGTTTCCCATTCCTCCGGCTCCATTTCTCCTGCCGCGACACGTAAAAATATCCGTTTCATCTCATCCTGAAAACTCATCTTTATACCCAATCCTGATTTTCCATATAAGCTAAAAATGTATCCAGAAGCTTAGATTTATCGAACACAAAGGCTTATTTCAAAATTATCACCGCTCCATGAGGAAAGCACCTTGTCAGCAAGCTAAGCCCCTCTAACCCAAACGCTTTCCCATGGCAGCGAAAATAGCCTCCAGGTTATACTCCGGCGCGAAAGGTGCCATGAACTGGCAGATGTCACGAATCCTCTCCACAGATGTCTCCAGCTCGTCGGCAATGACCTCAGGGGATTTTCCTTTTT
>Ga0137297_11271_pt1 | contig 15011 bp, 19 predicted proteins | sample RamsorincwithD2O_FD_97191 | JGI IMG/M metagenome (GOLD analysis project Ga0137297, IMG submission 97191) | Mouse cecal microbial communities from Vienna, Austria - Mucin amended with D2O | ecosystem: Host-associated > Mammals > Digestive system > Large intestine > Cecum | place: Austria: Vienna... | reverse complement strand
TAAAGAAAAAGAAACAGTTGAAGAAATTACGAGTTTATTAAAATTAAAGAATTCTAAGGAAGTTGTTTTTAAGATTGAGGGATCTTTAAATAAGATTAAAGAACTTGAAAAGGAAGTTGAAAAATTAAATGCTAAAATGAATAGTTTACAAGCTGCAAGTTTAATGGATAATGCTGTAGAAATTAATGGTATTAAGTTTTTATATGTTCAAGAGGATATTGAACCAGCAAAAGCAAAATCGAAAGTCTTTGATTATCGTGATCAAATAGGATCAGGTATTATTGTTCTTGTATCTACATTTGAAGAAAAAGTGTCTTATTTTGTGGCATTAAGTAAAGATGTTGTAGAAAAAGGATATAAAGCAGGAGTTATTATTAAGAAAATCAATGAAGTTGTTGATGGAAGAGGTGGCGGAAAACCTGATTTTGCTCAAGGTGGATGTAAAGTTTCTGATCAATTGTCAAAAATTGAAGGTGCAATAAAATTAGCATTATAAAGTTTTTCTAGCATTTCTTTTCAATATAGTGTAATATGAAGATATAGTATAGATAGGAGGGATATTCATGGGAAGAGATCTTACGCAAACACGTCTGTTTAATTCTGAAGAGATTAAAAGAGAAGTTATTCATTCAAATTTAATAACAGTATCACAAGCATTAGAAGAAAGAGGGTATAATGCGGTTCACCAGATTGCTGGTTATCTTATTTCAAATGATCCTGCTTATATATCTAGTCATAAAGGTGCTCGTTCTATTATTCAACAAATTGATAGAGATGAAATTATTGAAGAATTAGTTAAATTTTATTTGGAGTCAAAATAGTGGAAAAAGTATTAGGTTTAGATTTAGGGTCAAAAACTTGTGGTATTGCAATGAGTGATGCATTAGGCATGATTGCTCATGGGGTTGAGACTTTTCGTTTTGAAGAGAATCAATACAAAATTGCTGCAAAGCATGTTTTTGAGATTGTAAAGGAAAATGGAATACGTACTATTGTCTTAGGGTTTCCAAAACATATGAATGGTGATATTGGTGAGAGGGCACAGATATCAATAGAATTTAAAGAAATGTTAGAGAAGATGATGGATATTAATGTTGTTTTAGTTGATGAACGTTTATCAACTGTGGTTGCTGAGAATCAACTTATATTTGCGAATGTGAAACGTAAAAAACGTAAAAAAGTGATTGATAAAATGGCAGCTGTTACAATTTTGCAAGGTTATTTAGATAGCCATTAAGGAGATAAAATGGATAGTGATACAATTATAATTACTGATGATAATGGTAATGAAAAAGAGTTTGGAGTATTATTTACTTTTAATAGTGATGAATTTGAGAAATCTTATGTTCTTTATTATGATTTAGGGGAAGATGAGTCTGAGGTTTATTCATCTATTTATGATGAAGAAGGTCATTTATATCCTGTAGAAACAAAAGAAGAATGGGATATGATTGAGGAAGTATTTCAAGCATTTATGGCAGAGGATGAAGGGTAACAGAGTTGCCCTTTTCTTAATAATGAGTTCATAGTATTTTTATATAGTAGAAGGCAAAGGAGATGTAAAGATGGGTCGAGGATTATTTGGGCTAAAGAGAGATACACTTAAATTTTTTGTGGGAAGTTATGGAAGTGAACTAACAAGAGGTGTCTATGTTTTTGAGATAGATAGAGATAATGGTGAGATTTTAAAGAGAAAGTATTATAAGTCAACTGCTAATCCTACGTTTATGACAAGAAGGGAAAGATTTATTTATACATGTTATAAAAACAATACTGGTCGTGAAACTGATGGTGGTATTTGGCAATACGCAGCAATGGATATTCAGTTTGGATTAACTGCTAGGGTATCTAATCAAGGGAAAACATTTGAACATTGTTATTTAAATAAAGATGCTTCATGTTTATATGCAGCAGATTATTATAATGGAGAGGTTGCAGTTGTTCCAATCAACAAATTAAAGGTTGTTGCGATAGCTGATACAATTAAACATAGTGGACATAGTATTGATGAGAAGAAACAAGATCGTCCTCATCCAATTTTTATAACTGGTACTCCAGATGATTCAAAAGTTATTGTTTGTGATCTAGGAACTGATGAAGTTGTCTTTTATGATACTTTAGATAAAGGTAGATTAGCAAGAAATGAAGAATTAACTTTAAAAGTAAAAGCTGGTAATGGACCTAAGAAACTCTTATTTGCAAAGAATGGTAAATATGCATATTTATTAAATGAAATTGCGAATACTATAGAAGTCTATGAGAATAATGATAATTATTTAAATCTTATTCAAACAGTGGATACGTTTCCTAAGGATGATTTTGATGGAAAGAGTGCTGCTGGAGATATGATTATTATGGAAAGTGAAGAATATTTGTTTGCTTCTAATCGTGGGCATGATTCAATTGGAGTCTTTAAATTAAAGAAAGATGGAACATTAGAATATATTGAATTTGTAGATACTGATGAAAATCCTAGAGTATTAGAAATCTTTGAAGATAAATGGTTTGTTGTTGGAGCTCAAAAGGGTGGTTCATTGGAGTCTTGGGAAATCAAGACTAAGGATCGTCATGGTGTATTATTTGAAACAAACTTTAATTACTCTATTGGTGAACCAGTAACAATCGTAAAATCTAGAAACTTCTAAAAAAGAATAGCGAGGCTATTCTTTTTATATTATATTTAAATGTTCTAATAATATTTTTAAACCAATAAGAATTAGTATGACTCCTCCTGCAATTTCTGCGTTCTTTTTATATTTTAAACCAAATATATGTCCTATCTTAACTCCCGTAATCGCAATGATAAATGTTGTACATCCAATAATAGCAATGGCTAAAAGAATATTTACAGATAAAAAAGCAAATGTAACACCAACAGCTAAAGCATCAATGCTAGTCGCAATCGCAAGTAAAACCATTGTTCGAAATGAGAAATCATCATCACTATTTTCTTCATCACTAAAGGCTTCTTTGATCATATTGATACCAATAAGAGCGAGTAAAACAAAAGCAATCCAATGATCAATGCTTTCAATTTTGTTTTTAAATTGTACCCCTAGTATATAACCAATAAGTGGCATAAGTGCTTGGAATCCACCAAAATAAATACCACAAGTTAAGGCATTTTTAAGCTGTAATTTTTTAACTGATAATCCTTTACATATTGAAACTGCAAAGGCATCCATTGATAGACCAATACCAATGAAAAAGATTTCTAATATTCCCATAATTAACTCCTCTCATAAAAAAGACTCGCTGTAGTTGACTACAAACAAGTCTCATTATTGAAAATAGAATCATATTTATTCTATTTAATGATATCTTATTGAAAATGATTTTATCAATTGTTTGATGACTTGTCAATTTTTTCAATATAATCTATTCTTAATTTTTTACATTCAAATTGATTGCTTGTTAAATCTTGTATTTGAGAAATAAAATCATCATTTTTAATATAACATTGATATGATACTTTCTCATTATATTCGGTATGTATACATTTTATGTTATTCATTTTCACTAAATGTTCAAACTTCTTTATAAAATGATAATCAATTGAAATGTTATAAAGAGCTACAGGTTCAGTTTCTACAATATGAGCAACTTTAACAGCCTCTGCAACTGATTGACTATAGGCTCTAGTTAAACCACCAGCCCCTAATTTAATACCTCCAAAGTAACGAGTAACAACAGCAATAATATTATTGAGATGCTGTTTTTGTAAAACATTTAACATTGGAAGTCCAGCTGTTTGAGATGGTTCGCCATCATCACTTGCTTTTTCATTGTTTCCTATAATATAAGCATAACAATTGTGGCTTGCATCATCATAACTATGCTGTTGGATGAGTTCTTTAACTTGATTGATATCACTGCAAGGAATGAGAGTTGTTATAAATTCAGATTTTTTTATAATAATTGTATTTTTGACAATTTCTTGAATTGATTTCATTTGATTCCTCCATATTTATATTATATAGAAAATCATTTTATTGTCAAAAGTATAGAATTGATTTATAATATAAATATCATTAGGAAGGGGTTTTTTGATGAGTAAGATTGCGATTTTGGCTGATAGTGGATGTCAAATAGAAATAAATAAATATGAAGATGAAGGTGTTTTTATAGCTCCATTGTGTATTACAATGGAAAACAAGACTTATTTAGATCAATTAGAAATTAATAGTGTTAAAGTTTTTGAAACTATGGAGGAAAAAGATTTATTAGTAAAAACATCTCAACCTAGTCCTGGAGAAATGACTAGGATTTTAGAAAAAATTAAGGGAAGGGGATATGATGAAGTTATTGGTATTTCAATAGCTACTGGTTTATCTTCAACTTTAAATGGAATGAATTTAGCTGCTAGTCTAGTACAACTTCCTATTACATTAGTTGATTCTAAGGCAACAGCTGGTATTCATAAATATTTAATAGAAACGGCTTTAAAGCTTATAAAGCTAGGAAAATCAAGTCAAGAAATTAAAGAAATATTAGATTCGTTGGTTGAAAACTCTAGAACAATTATAATGGCACCTAATTTAGATCATCTTAAAAAAGGTGGAAGAATTACTCCAGCAGTTGCTTTACTTGCAGGGATGCTTAAGATTGTTCCTGTCATGGAATTAAATCATTCCTTAGGTGGTAAAATTGATACTCTTGCGAAAGTAAGAACACTTAAAAAGGCATTAACGACTATAGTGAATAGAATGGTAGAATTAGGTGTTAATGCTAGTGATTATGAATTTACAATTGAACATGTTCTATGTGAAGATTATGCTTTAGAAGTGAAGAAAAAACTTATTGAGGCGATTGGGGAATGTCATATTGTTGTAAGAGAGTTACCAGCAGTTGTAGGTGCTCATATGGGTGTTGGTGGAGTAGGATGTCAATTTATTAAAAAATATAATTTTGAATAGGAGAAAAGAATTATGGCATTATTTGATGATTTATCTAAAAAAGCTGCAAAGTTTACTGAAACTGCAATTGACAAAACAAAGGAACTTGCAGGAACTGCAGAATTAAAATTAAAAAAGAAGAATTTAGAAACTGATCTTGATGAAGCTTTTGCAACTTTTGGGAAATATTATTATCAGTTATTAAAGGATGAAGATTCTGTTAATGAAGAGGAAGCAGAAATGAAAATGAAAATTGAGGATTTAAAAGCCTCTATTGAAGATGTTGAAAAACAAATTGAAGAAGTGAAGAATCGTAATGAGGGATAGTCAATTGACTATTCTTTTTATTTTGCTCTTTTAACACCGAAAAAAAGGTGTTAAAATATATGTGTAAAAATCATTTTCTTTATATATTGCATATAATATAGACAAGGAGATGATTATATGAAAAAAGATTATAATACAGTTGTTGAAGTTTCATTATTAAAAGAAAAGAATTATTTATTAGATTTGTGTACAAAAGGAAGAGTTCAAACTTCTTTACATCAATGTTTTACAATAAAAGAGTTAAAAAAGATAGTTAGTCATCCACAGATGAATAAAGAACTTTATAAACAAGCGATATTATCTCTATATCAATCTAAGAATTTTGAATCAATGGAAGAACAATTGATTATGATGAATAAATATTTTTGTTATCAAGAATTTAAAGTTATAAAAGAAGAATTATTTCAAAAGATATGTGAAAGAGGAATAACAATAAATGAATATTGTGTTTTAAGGCATCTTGTTGATTTTAATAATATCTCATTTGAATGTTTTATTGAGTATCTTCATTCACAGTATATGATAAGTGATTTAGATTGTGCAAAAATATGTTTATTAGAAGATGAGTCACATCTTGCATATGAATATTTAAAACAATTAGATGATTGTAATGATGAAACTATTTTAGATTTGTTGAACACAAGTGATTATATATCTTTAAAAAGACATTATTCACAAAAAAGAAAGGAATATATATTGTTGCCAACACATTAGGAGGAAAATATGGGAGAAAAAATGTATTATGTTTTAAAGATTATTCAAGATAATCAAAATAAGGCAATAAGTGCAAAAGAAATTTTAAAAAAATTAGAAAAATATAATATTTATATTGATATTAAAACAGTCTATTCATGTATTAAACAAATCAATCATTTCTTTTATCATTTTTTGAATAAAGAAATGATTATTTCTATTCATAGGGTTGGTTATAAGATTGAAAATGAATTTTTTTTAGATGGTGAATTACAGTTTTTGTTAGATAATATTTCTTTTCATGAGGATTTAAGATATGAAGATAAAATGAAATTAAAAGAGAAGTTATATCATTTATCATCATATCAACAAAGAATACGTTTATCAAATCATGATCCCCAAGATAAACAACTGTCTTTTTCTCTTATTTTAAATATATCTACAATTATAAAAGCTATTGAAAGAGAAAAGGTCATTTCTTTTGAATATGTGAATTATGAAGTGGAAAAAAATCATTTAAAAGAAGTTGCATCAAAAAATGGAAATTATGGCAAACAATATATTGTTTCTCCTTATCAGATTGTACCTTATAATAATCATTATTATTTGATTGGATATAATCAAAAATATCAAGATAAATTATCAATCTATCGTATAGATCGCATGAGACAAATTATGAGTGCTCATATATCGTTTACTGAGGTAAGAGAACAATTTGATATGGATAAGGAAATAGAGAAGATGATGAATATGTATAGTGCATCAAAAAAAGATACTTTGCAAATAGAATGTCATCAAAGTTTATTAAGAGAAATTGTTTCTCGTTTTGGAATGGATATAGAAGTCGTAAAACTTCATCAAAATAATTATTTAATAACGATTCCAGATGTATCGATATCAAAAGGACTTATTGGTTGGATATTAATGTTACAAGATGATATTAAGGTCATTTCCCCTTCTTTTTTAAAAGAAGAGATTGAAAGAAAGATAGAGAGTATGTTAAATCTTTATAAAGATATGTTATAATATTTTAAGAGGTGATAGTGATGCAGAAAATAATGATCGTAGAAGATGATATAACAATCTCTTCAATGATAAAAGAACATTTAGAAAAGTGGAATTATGAAGTTTTTGATTCTAAAATTTTTAATAATATTATTGAAGATTTTATTCATTATTCTCCAGATTTAGTTTTATTGGATATTTATCTTCCTTTATATAATGGATATCACTGGTGTGAAAAGATTCGTCAAATTTCTCAAATACCAATTATTTTTATATCTTCTGCAAATGAAAATATGAATATTATAATGGCTATGAATATGGGTGGAGATGATTTTATTACAAAACCATTTGATCTTAATGTTTTAATATCAAAAATACAAGCTATTTTAAGGAGAACATATAGTTTTTCTAAGGAATTTCATATATTGAGTTATCAAGATGTTTATTTGAATTTGTTAGATGCAACTGTATCATATAGAGACCAAATAATCAATTTAACTAAAAATGAACTTAAAATTTTACAATTGTTATTTGAAAGGCCTCAAACTATAATCTCTAGGGATGAGTTAATGAATCATTTATGGCAGAATAATCAATTTGTAGATGATAATACTTTAAGTGTAAATATGAATAGATTAAGAAAGAAGTTAGAGGAAATAGGGTTAAAGAGCTTTATTGTAACAAAGAAAGGATTAGGATATATTTTATGTTAAAGCATTTTTTTAAGATGAAATATGATGTTTATTTGTTATATTTTTTATTGTTGTTTTTAGAGTTTTTTGTTTTTTCTTTGCTTCATTTATCTTTAGAGATATGGTTATACTTTTTATTTGTGAGTATAAGCATTATTGTTATTTATACTATTATTAGTTATTTTCGTTTTATAAAGAAACATAAAGAATTAGAGAATATAGATGTCTTTATTCATTCTTTAAAACCAAATCATCTTATTGAAGAAGATTATATACATATTATAGATAAATTAGTGAGTGATTTAAAAGAGATTAAGCGATATGATTATAATAAGTATAACGATATGATTGAATATTATACAATATGGGTTCATCAAATTAAAACACCTATATCTGCTTTGAAATTAATTATTCAAACAGAAAATGATAATAGGATGATGGTAGAATTATTAAAGATTGAACAATATGTAAATATGGTATTACAATACTTAAGATTAGATCATATTCATAATGATTTATCTTTTCAATATTATTCATTAGATAAAATGGTAAGTGAAGTATTAAAAAAACAAGTATCTTTTTTTTCGCTAAGTAAAATCTCTTTGAATTATCATATAGAGGATATCAATATTTTAACAGATGAAAAATGGTGTTCTTTTGTAATTGAACAAATATTGTCTAATGCGATTAAGTATACAAAAAAGGGAAGTATAGAGATATATAATGATAAAGAGAAATTATATATTAAAGATACTGGTATAGGAATTAGAAGTGAAGATTTACCAAGAGTCTTTGAGAAAGGTTTTACTGGTTATAACGGGAGAATGGATAAAAAGGCAAGTGGTATTGGATTATATTTAACAAAACAGATATTAGATTTATTAGGGAATACAATGACTATAGAGTCATCATTAGATAAGGGAACTGCTGTTTGTATCGATTTTTATAAGGAAAAAACAGTTTTGGAATAATCTTACGAAAGTGTAAGATTAAACATGAGAAATGTAAGATATATCAATGGCTTCACATTTCTTTTTTTAGTAGACTGAAGGTGTCAAAGGAGGATATATATGTTATTAAAAGTAAATCAATTAAGAAAAGTATATACAACACGTTTTCACGCAAGTAGTGTGGAAGCTTTAAAAGATGTGACGTTTTCAGTAGAAGAGGGTGAATATGTTGCGATTATGGGAGAAAGTGGTAGTGGAAAGACGACCTTATTAAATATTTTGGCTGCTTTAGATAAACCAACGAGTGGAGAAGTGGAACTAGAGGGAAAGGATATTACAAAAATTAAAGATAAAGAAATTTCTGAGTTTAGAAGAAATGAATTGGGATTTGTTTTTCAAGATTTTAATTTGTTAGAAACATTTTCGGTTGAGGATAATATTTTCTTGCCACTTGTTTTATCTAAGCAAAAATATTCTGTTATGAAAGAAAGGTTAAATGAATTAGCTTATAAATTAGGAATTGAAGAGATATTAAAGAAATATCCTTATGAAATATCAGGAGGACAAAAACAAAGAGTAGCAGTTGCAAGAGCTCTAATTAGTCAACCAAAATTGATTTTAGCCGATGAACCAACAGGAGCATTGGATTCAAAATCAACAGATTCTTTATTGAGAGTATTTGATAAATTAAATGAGGAAGGACAAACAATCTTAATGGTTACTCATAGTACTAAGGCTGCAAGTTTTGCGAGTCGTGTATTATTTATTAAAGATGGTCAAATCTTCCATCAAATATATAGAGGTGAATCCTCTCATGACCAAATGTATCAAAAGATTAGTGAAACACTCACAATGCTTGCGACAGGAGGAAGATAAGATGATTTTTTATGGAAAGCTCGCTTTATCAAATATCATGAAAAATAAAAAACTTTATTTTTCTTATTTGTTGACTTCTGTTTTTACTATGGTTATGTATTATATTATAAGTTCATTATCTTTAAATGTTGGTCTAGAAGGACATTCAACATTGGGGAGTTTTATGAATTTAGGGAGATATGTTATTATTGTATTTGCGTTAATTATATTATTATATGCTAATAGTTTTGTAATAAAGCGTAGGAAAAAAGAAATTGCTTTATATGGTGTACTTGGTATGGAAAAGAAACATATCATGATAATGATGTTTTTTGAAACATGTATTATTTTATTGGGGTCTATTTTTTGTGGCGTTGTTTTAGGTATTATATTTAGTCAGTTGATGTATCTTGTTTTAATTAATTTATTGCATATGCCTACAGAATTTATATTTAGTATACCATTAAAAAGTATCTTAGAAACTTTTATAATATTTTTATTAATCTTTGTAACATCACTTTTATTTAATTTAGCAATTGTCAAGTTCTCAAGACCTGTAGAATTAATAATGGGAAGTCAAAATGGAGAAAAAGAGCCAAAGGCTAAGATCATAATGACGGTTATTGGGTTAATATCTTTATTTAGTGGATATTATATAGCTATATCTATTGATGATCCAATGACTGCTTTATTGATTTTCTTTGTTGCAGTTATCTTTGTTGTTATTGGAACATATTGTTTATTTGTAGCTGGTAGTATTACTTTATTAAAGTTATTGAAAAAGAATAAAAGATATTATTATCAAACAAATCATTTTATTTCTTTATCTAGTATGATTTATCGTATGAAACAAAATGCAGTCGGTTTAGCAAATATTTGTATTTTATGTACTTGCATTTTAGTGACATTATCTTCAACAGTATGTTTATATAAGGGAATAGAAACGACTGCTAAAAATAGCAATACAGTAGATGAGTTATTAGGGACTTATGATGAAGGTGGAGAAAGATTATTTGATATTGTTAGAGAGAATCTTATAAAGTACCACTTAGAATATAGTGATTATTTTGAGTTAGAAAAATATGAAGTTTTAGGGAAAATGAAAAATAATGAGATTGTTTTTGAAAGTGAAGGGAATAGTAATGATTTAATAAGTATAGGATTAATGACTATAGACTCTTTTAATAAAGCTTTTCACCAAAAATCGACATTAAAGGATAATGAGATTATTATTTATAGTGATTTTGATATGAATAAGTTAGTATTAAAATTGAATAATAAAGATTATAAAATTAAAAGTCAGTTTGGTGATAGTAGAATAAAAGGATTTAATGATTATTTTTCTTTAGAGCATTTATCTATTGTGGTAAATAATGAAAGTATTATAGATAGTTTTTTTGAACATAAACCATCTTCACTTAAAGTTGTTGGATTCAATTATGAAGATCATGAAAAATTTATAAAGACAAGAAAGAATATATTAGATGATTTCACTATGATTGAATCAGGATATACTGAATCAAACAAGCAAGATAATTTAGAATCTGATTATGAAATTTATGGGAGTTTCTTATTTATAGGTGTTTTTGTTTCTACAATGTTTTTGATAAGTGCGATTTTAATTATTTATAATAAACAGTTAAGTGAAGGTTTTGAGGATCAGAAACGTTTTGAAATTTTACAAAATGTGGGATTGAGTCAAAAAGAAGTTAAAGGAGCTATTAAAAGTCAAGTTCTTATTTTCTTTTTCCTACCATTAATTGTTGCTATTATTCATTTGTGTTTTGCTTATCCTCTTATTTTAGAAGTATTGTCCTTATTTTCAATGGGACATGTTAATAATTATATAGGATATTGTGCACTTTGTGTATTTGGTCTTGCTTTCATTTATAGTGTTGTTTATTTTCTAACTGCTAGAACTTATTATTCTATTGTAAAAAGATAGATATAAATCTTTGCGTATAAATGATGCTTGTATATGAGATTATCATTAAATTTAAATAAGAGGGAATAGACTTCTATATGCGAGAAGTCTATTTTTTATTGTGAAATTTATAATTATAAGATATAATTGTGGTACATTATTTTAATGAAGAGGTAAATATGGAAACTGCTATTTTATTGTTTATTCAAGAATATATAAGATGTGATTTTTTAAATCCTATAGTTATTTTTATCACCCATTTAGGAGATGCAGGAATATTTTGGATTCTTTTAACTGTTATTTTATTGTTGTTTAAAAAGACAAGACCAATTGCTTATATAATGACTGTTTCAATGGTGTTATCATTATTAATAAATAATGGAATTTTAAAAAATACAGTAATGAGAATAAGACCTTATGATGCTATTATAGGATTGAATAGAATTATAGAAGCACAAAAAGATTATTCATTCCCATCAGGGCATAGTGCATGTTCATTTGCTGCAGCCATTGTAATTTTAAAAACAACAGATAAAAAATATGGTATACCTGTTGTTATATTGGCATTATTCATTTCTTTATCAAGATTGTATGTAGGTGTACATTATCCAACAGATGTTCTATTTGGAATTGTTTCTGGAAGTATTATCGCTTGTTTGAGTGTCTTTCTATTTAAAAAATATAATATTATAAAAAATGAGGAATAAATTTATATTCCCCGTTTTTTTTAACAATGCTAATTGTTCAATAGATAGGCCTGTAAATTTTTGTATATCTTCATTACTAAATCTTTCATCCTTTTTCATCTCTATTGCAATCTCTAGTTTTTGTTCATACTTTTCTTCTTGTTTCCCTTTAATTTGACCTTTCATCATGACTTCATATCTTAATTCTCTTATTGCTTCACACACCTTGATCTTCCCTTCTTTCCATTTCCTTTCTCCTACATATAAGACAATCATGATAACCAGTATCTTTTTTATCCAGGATAACATAACTTAGATAGGTATATCCTGCAATCCTTAAAAATCATATATATATTTTGAGGTGAATGACTATAAAACTATTATCAAATAAAAGATATAAAAAATTAATGGACTGTTAGTTTAAAATATATAAAAAGTTCCTACTCATTATGAGTAGGAACTCGTTATTTTTATATTTTCTTATAGTAATCCTAATTCGTTTATTTTATTGTTGTTTTTTTTGAAAAAAACATTGATTTTATCGTAACTTTTTTAATTGATAGATGTTATTAATTTATTTTTGACAGGTTTTTGACAGACTTGTTATAAAATATATCGTTAATTATTTCTTTTTCAATGTCCTTTTTTAGATGCGTATAAACAGATAATGTTGTCTCAATTTTAGCATGACGTAGTACGCGTTGAGCTATTTTTGGATTAACATCATGTTCAAATAATCTACTTGCCATAGCATGTCTAAACATATGAAAATGAATATGTTTTCCAGTCCTTTTAGAGTAAGTAGCCATATTAGATGATAAATATCCAGGTTTAATATATTTACCATCATCAGTTGAAATCAAGATAGAATATTGATGATCATTAATATAATCTTTTAAGAGGACTTCTAATTCATCGACAATAGGTATGCTTCCTGTAGATTCGAATGTCTTTGTATTAGAAATATACAACGATTTATTTTCGTAGTCAAATTCTAATGTTTTATTAATATGAATAATCCCATTAACTAAATCAATATCACTAACATCAAGAGCAAAAACTTCTCCAATCCTCATTCCCGTATAATAACCAATCCATAATGCCATAGCACATGGCTTTTTATGTATTATTCTACTATTTTGAATATATTCAAGATATTCAAAAAACACATCATCCTCTATAGGTTCTATTTTTTTAGAATTAGGTTTTCCTAAAAAAATTTTTGCTTTGTATTCATTTTGAATAAATTTGTTATTATATGCATATTTCAAAAGATTGTTTAACAACTTTAATACAATATCCTTTGAACCATATGAAAGAGTTGTTATAGTATCAAATTGTTGTTGAATAAGATAATTATCAAGTAAAGCGATTTTATATTTACCAAATAAAGGGCCAACATATAATTTATATTTATTATCATACATTTGCATAGTTGACTTTTTTAATGGTGCACTTTTTTTATATAATTGATATACCTCATCTACTGTAATAGGATTGATCCTTTTGATATCACCCGTATTAATTAATTCAGCCTTTTTTAATGATTCATGATTTTCTGCATCTTTTTTTCTTATAAATCCACCTTTAATATAAGTGGATTTAATACCATACCTATTGGTATAATCAAAATATACTTGAAATGTATATCCTTTTTTAGCTTTCTTGCTAGGTCTTTTCCTGATTGACATAATATTGCTCCTTTCATCTTGTAGATTTTTATTTAGAAATGTGATAAAATGAGCATGATAAAAACGAGTGAGATTGTTTTATCATGCAAGTGATATTGGCGTATCACTTATTACTACCATCCTATTGGCGTAGGATGGTTCTTATTTTTTATTTAAAAATATCTTTTAAACCTATCGATGTTTTGTTATAAACTTTGTTATAAGCAGCTTTTTTAGGGTTTTTAATCCATCCCGTTCCTTTTTTACCATATCCAGGAATAACAGCTTTTTTCATAGCACGTTTTGCTTTACCTGTAGTACGTGCTTTAAGGCTTTTCTTTAAGCTAGGTTTCCTTACGCCGAATTTCATTTTCGATTCTCCCTTCAATTTAAGTCATCTATTGTAATACCTAGTTCTTTAATTTCTTTCTCAAATAATTCTTTAATGTATCTTGCATTTTCTTTTTCAGAAGACGAACACGTAGAATCTTTTTTTGCTTTGTTTGAAGATAAATCAAATTTACATTTATTTTGTCCTGCATAATTTTCTGTAAAAAAATAAGTGGTTTCATTTCCAAGATCATCTGAAATCGAAAAATAATGAGTATCATCTGTTAAATAAAAGTATTTATGCATAATTGAACCGTTTACTTCTACATCTTTTCTGTAATTACCATCGTATTCTTCATATCCATTAGATATAAATTTTGACATAATACTAACTTTCGTGTTTGTATTTTCCTTTTTATTTTCTTCCTTTTCTTTTTTTCTTTGTTTTTCTTTTAGGCATTCATTAAAAAAATCAACGATTTGTTTATTTGATAAGCCTATTTCATCTAACCATGATAGATATCCTTTATACGATTCTTTGTCACTGACAGGATAAACTCCATTACTTATTTCATGTAATGATTCTGATTTTTCGGGTGATATAAAACGTATTTCATTTCCATACTCTGAATCTTTTGTAAAAATAATTTTTGTATTTTTATTGGAATTGTGTATTTCATACCTGTTTTCATCATAATAGTCATAATCATCATCTCCTTCCAGGGAATATCCGTTATCTCTTAATAATTTTTTTATATCTTCATTAGATAAACTGAGGTCATTTGATATATTTGTATTTACGTTACTTTCTTGCTCTTTCTTTTCCTCAACAGAAGAACAGCCTAATAAACTTAAACACATTCCTAAACATAATAAACTTAATAATATTTTTTTCATTTTCATTTCTCCCTTCATTTTATATAAACACTTTATTAGTGTGTTTACCTAATATAAATCTCTTACAACTTTTTTTAACTTTCCAAC
>Ga0137297_11267_pt1 | contig 15059 bp, 17 predicted proteins | sample RamsorincwithD2O_FD_97191 | JGI IMG/M metagenome (GOLD analysis project Ga0137297, IMG submission 97191) | Mouse cecal microbial communities from Vienna, Austria - Mucin amended with D2O | ecosystem: Host-associated > Mammals > Digestive system > Large intestine > Cecum | place: Austria: Vienna... | reverse complement strand
CGAGTGATATTGTATCAAAACCAGCATTATGGGTAAGTAACACACCAACCTTAGGCGATACAGTAAATGGTGGAAATGAAGGAAATAGAAGGTATTATAGTACCGATGTAGATGTAAGTCTAACAGGACAAGATAGAAACAATGTAGATATATCCAAAGTAACGTATCAGATATTAGGAACGACAACAGGAGCAGGGGTAATGGATGGAATAAACTACAATAAAGGAGTAGCATTACCAGAGGAAGAAAAAGAAAGTCCGAACAACAAAACAATTCAAATACGAGCAGATGGAAACTGGACGATTAAGGTACATACGTATAACAAAGAAGGAATCAAAGTAACAACCAATACTTATGAGGTAACGAGAGATACCGTAACACCAGAACCACCAGTAATCGAAGTAGCAAGTGGAACAATGGGAGATGATACCTATTACAGAAGTGATATAGACGTTCGTCTAACCAGCCAGGACGATACATGTTACAAGAAAACTACTTATGTAGTAACAGGAACAGCAACAGGAGCAGGAAAGATAGGCAATGTATCTATCTCAAGTGGACAAGTAGTAAATATATCTGAAACAGAGATAGCAAATGGAGGAACCTTCAAGATACAAGCAGATGGAAGATGGACAGTAAAAGGATATACCTATGATAAAGCAGGAAGAAAGTCTGTCATAGCAAATGGTATAACAATCACAAGAGATACGGTAAATCCAGTAGCAAATACACCAAGTGTAACAAGTGGAACACAAGGAGAGGCAGGATATTATAGAAGCAATGTGACAGTAAAGATATCTGGAAGTGATGCAACAAGTCCATTGAAGAAGGTAACCTACCGAGTAACAGGAACCGCAAAAGGGGCAAATGGAAAAGGAACCGTAGCCAATACAACAGTTACTGAAAATCAAACGATAGATACAGGAGAAGTAGAGATAGCCAACAATGGAACAATCCAAATACAAGCAGATGGAGTATGGACGATAACATCGTATAGCTACGATAAGTCAGGAAGAAAATCAGCAGTAAGTGGAAGTTTAGTCTTTACAAGAGATACTGTAAAACCAACGATATCTAGTTTTACAAGAACAGCAAGAACAGGAACAACTATCAATGTTAGTGTAAGTGCAAGTGATGCATTCAGTGGAATAGGAACAACAAGCTCAACTTATACGTATTATCAAGCAAGTACAAGTAAAGGAACATCGAAGTCCAATACTTTCCAATATACAGGACTAACGGATTTAACAAATTATACATTCAAAGTAACTGTAAAAGATAAAGCGGGAAATGTGAGCGATGAAAAGACATTAACAACAATAACAGCGGGAACTAAGAACTTTGATTATACAGGAGGAATACAAACATTTACAGCTCCAGATACAGGAACTTATAAATTAGAAGTGTGGGGAGCAAGTGGAGGACAGGGATATGCTGGTGGACCAGGAATGGGAGGGAATGCAACTGGACAAGTAAGTCTCGATATAGGAAATGTTCTATATGTTGTTGTTGGTGGCAAAGGAGGAGACCGAGGTGCGTCCACAGGTGGTTATAATGGTGGCGGAAAAGGGGCGGCGTATCGTGCTGGCGGAGCTGGAGGTGGAGCGACACACATAGCAAGGAGCGAGGGAGTTTTAGCTAATTTAGAAAATAAAAAAACAGACATATATATTGTCGCCGGAGGAGGTGGCGGAGGTCCAGGAGGAAATAGATCTAATGGAGATGGAGGAACGGGTGGAGGAATCCAAGGGGGACAGGGATCCACTTATTGTGGAAATGACTTAGGTGGAAGTCAAACTCAAGGAGGGGTGTCTTATAACGGTAATGCAGGGAGGTTTGGATGTGGAGGAGATGGGGGAAATTATTATGGTACTGGAGGAGGTGGCGGCGGAGGTTTATATGGAGGAGCAGGTGGCAGTTGCTATTATCAGAGTTCCAATAATTACTATTACGGAAATGGAGGTGCTGGTGGAAGTGGATATATAGGAGGAGTAACTAATGGAAGCATGTCTAATGGAGTAAATTCAGGGAATGGAAGAGCTTCTATAACTTTAGTTGAATAATTCTTCAAAATAGATTAAAGAAAAGGAAAAAATTGTCTATCAATCATTCCTATAATATAATCTACCTAGGAACTTTAAAAGGGGAAAAAATAAATGCTAGTTTAGTTGAATAATAAATTGTATATATTATGGATATTACCTTGGAACTCTCTTTTTTGAGAGTTCCTTTCAATTCTACTTGCATATTTTGCTAAGATATGGTAAAATTAGCAAATACCCTAATTTTAGTGAGGAAATATTGTATATGAAAATAAAAGAAGCAAATGTAGAAGAAGTTTTTGCAGTAAAAAATATACCAGAATTTACAGAGATGGCGTCAGATAAAGAGGCACTAGAGGTCCGCTATCGTGGAGTGCCACATTGTATCTTTGTTGCCTATGAAGAAGAATTGCCAGTAGGCTACTTAATCGGATATGAGGCAGATGCAAGAACTGCATATTGTTGGCTTGCTGGAGTGGATAGCAGCTACCGCAAGCGTGGTGCATTAACTGGTCTTATGACTGCTTTTGAAGAATGGATGCGAAAGAACGGCTACCAAGTGCTTACTGTAAAAACAAGAAACAACTTGGTGGATATGCGTAGATTTTTAGCAAAAGCAGGATTTAACATTACCAAAGTAGAAGTCATGCCAAATGCAAAAGATAATCGTATTTATTTAGAAAAAGAAATTTAGGGGGAAAAATATGAGCAAGATTTTAATGGTTCGCACGGTAGGAGATCCAGTCCTATACCAAAGAAGTAAAGAGATAGATGCCAGAGCTCTCAGTCAAGAAGATTTAGAAGATATTGCGTCCATGAAAGAAACGCTTCTCTATACAGGAGGTTATGGGATTGCAGCACCACAAGTTGGTATTGCAAAGCGAATCATTGTAATCTATGTGGATAAGGAAAATTGCAGTTATTTAGACTGTGAAGATGTTCCAATGACAGTTATGATAAATCCAACTTGGGAAAAACGAAGCGATAGAACCTATACCGAGTATGAAGGATGTTTGAGTATTCCTAATATTCGTGGAAAAGTAGAAAGATACTATGATATTACTGTCACCTATTATACCGAAACAGGCGAAAAGGTAGTCAAAGAAGTATCCGGTTTTACCGCTCGAGATATCCAGCACGAATGCGACCATTTAGATGGAATTGTTTTTTTAGACCGCGTAACTGAAAAAGGTTATGCGATAAAAGAAAATATTTCAAAATTTCATTTGAAGGAAGAAAAATAGGCATTTTTGAGAAAGAATTATCATAAGATAGAAATACAAGGAACATAAATTGCACCCTTGTATTTTTTTATGACAAGAGAAGAAAGAAGGAAATTTATGATAAACAAAATGAACCGAAGTATGGTGGCAGAGTCGCCAGAAGAAAAGAAAATACAAAACTTGTTAGAAGAAGCAGGAAAAAGCCAAGAACTTGTGGATTTTGCTGAACAATTAAAAGACGAGTTGGCAGGAATCCAAATGCCATTTTATTCGTATCGTGTGAAAAAAGTACATTCTGCTATTCGTACGTTTCGTCTAGCAGGACATCATTCTTGGAAGGATGTCCAAGATTTATTTGGCGTGCTTATCGTTACTGAAAGTGAAAAAGATATTCCAATGGTAGCTGAAAAAATTCGCAAAAAATTAACCGAATATACCGAATATGACCTAATTACAGAGCGAGATTGGATTGCTCAAAAAGAAGCAAGAGAAAGAGGAAAAAGGCTTGGTTGTAATGAGTTATTGGAGCAATTAAAATGTATTTTTGCTAATATTGAAAACTTGGAAAAAGTATTGCCACCATATTCCCATTTGATTTTGAGTCATCTATCTTTTGGAAATAAAACCATACCAGTTGAGTTTCGTATCCAATCTAAAACTGGTTTCCAAATTGTAGAGGCAGGCTATTTCACACTTTACAAAAATGATGAGGTGAATCCGAAGATAAAAGCACCATTGTTATTTGTCGAGCAACAATTACTAAGCCGAAAGATTAAATTAGATACGCAAAAATTAACCAAACCAGAACGTGTGAAATTACTCTATGAAATGGGAGAATTGTATCAAGATAATTTTAATCTACTTTGTCAAAACCGAGAAATCTTATTAGATGTCTGGCGTGAATTTGTTAAAATTTCAGCCAAATATGAATTGCAACTACCAGTCTATGATTTCCATTTCTTTGGAGAGAAAAACAAAACCGAAGAAGAGATGGAGCAAATTGACCAAGAACTAGACCGCATTTTCACCCAGTACCAAAGTTTTGATATCCGCGAAATTGACACCAAAGAATATATCAAGCAAGTGGTTTGTGAGTTAAAAGTAGGATTATTTGTTTAAGAAAAGAAGTGCTTTTGGGCACTTCCTTTTTACGAGCAAATGTGGTAAAATGAGGAAAATGTCAAAAAAGAGGAGAAAAAGCATGATTGATTTACATATGCACACCAACCATTCCGATGGAACAGACTCAGTAGAAGAATTACTAAAAAATGCAGAAAAGAAGCACTTAGAAGTAATTAGTATCACAGACCACGACTCCATTGATGCCTACCACGAAATAGACGAAAATCCAGAATTACGTTCTTTGTATTCAGGAACATTAATTGTAGGGACAGAACTACGAGCACTGTATCACAAGCATAATATTGAAGTATTAGGCTATGGCATAGATTACAAAAAATTAAAAATTGCAAAAATGGATTCTTTCCAAATTCAAACCAACAATTTAGAAAAACTAAAACGAACTGCAAAGAAATTAGGTGTTCGTTATGAAGAAGAAATCCAAATCTGCAAAGACGATCCAAGATATTTTTATGGTAGCCATACCTTTGCTAGAAGTGCCTTGAAATTTCCAGAAAATATCCAAATTTTTGAAGAGATGGGACTTCCATTTGAGGAAACCTCTTTTTATCGTGTGCATGAAAGTAATCCGCAAAGTCCTTTCTATATCGATAATTCAGACTGCTTTCCATCATTTGAAAGTGTTGTAGATAGTATTCACGAAGCAGGTGGACTTGCGTTTTTAGCTCACGGTTATGTGTATCAATTTGAAAATCCAAATGCAGTCATTGAAGAAATGCTTGCTACAACGAAAATTGATGGAGCAGAGTGTGAATACCCACTATTTAGCGAGGAGCAAAGACGAGATATAAAAGCACTTTGTGAAAAATATGGAAAATATCAATCGGGTGGTTCTGATTACCATGCAGAAAACAAGCCACATATTGCCTTAGGTAGTGGAATAGATGGCAATTTAGCCATTCCAAAATCTATGATTAAAAACTGGATTTCAAAAGTAAAAACAAGATAGGGGAAATGAAATGACAGACCTTTTTATCAAAATTTTTATTCCAAATCAGGAAGATGTAAAAAATTTAGAAGTGCGTGGCAAATATGCCATGCTTTCTACTGTTACAGGGATTATCTTAAACATCTTATTATCCATTGGAAAAATGGTAGTAGGAATTCTAGCCAATTCCATGTCCATTGTATCGGATGGTTTTAACAACTTAACAGATGCAGGTTCATCGGTTGTTACCATGATTGGGTTCAAAATGTCGCAGAAAAAAGTCGACAAAGATCATCCTTGGGGACATGGACGAATGGAATACATTGCCGCCTTTATTGTAGACCTACTTATCATTTTAGTGGGCGTTGAACTTTTTCAGTCCTCGATTGAGAAAATCTTGCATCCAGTATTACCAAGTGTTAGCACTGTTACCATTGCTTTATTAGTGATTGCAATTTTGGTGAAACTATGGCTTTTTGTATTTTATCGTAAAATTGCTAGAAAGATTGACTCGTCTGCTATCCAAGCAACTGCCTATGATAGTATTTCAGATACCGTATCGACAAGTGTTGTTCTCATTTCTACTCTTGTAACCAAATTTACAGGATACAATATTGATGGTTATGTGAGTATTTTAGTGGCTTGTTTTATCCTATTTACTGGTTTCAAAGCAGCCAAAGAGATTATTGACCTACTTCTTGGACAAAAGCCAGATCCAGCATTTATTGAAGAAATTGCAGAATACACCAAGAAGTATCCAGAAATTATAGGAATTCATGACATTATGGTTCACGATTATGGCCCAGGCAGAAAGATTTTATCCTTTCATGCAGAAGTGCCATCGAACAGCAATATTGAAAAAGCACATGATATCATTGACCAATTAGAAAATGACTTATACCATGAATTTTCTTGTATTACGACCATTCATATGGACCCAATCGCAGTCAATGACGAAAAAATTACCTCGATCAAGAAGATTGCAGAAGAGGTAATCCGTGAAATATGCAAAGAGGCAACGGTCCATGATTTTCGTATTACCGATGGTGGAGAACGTGTGAATATGATATTCGACCTTGTCTTGCCATTTGAAATGGAACAACAAGCAGGTGAGATTGAAAAACAAATCAAACAAAAAATTCATGAAATCGATAGCAGATATTATGCTGTTATTAAGGTAGAATATCCTTTCTATTAAACAATGAGGAAACAAAAATGAAAAAAAGACAGAAACGAAGAGGCGTGGTATACTTCAAGGACTTGCAAGAATATGCCCAGAAATATTTTGGAAAATCCATTCCTTTTGAGTGCATTGAAGACCAAGAAGCCTATGCCGAAGTATTTGCAGAGGGCTGTATCGAATTAAAAAAGATTTTACTCCTTTTATGGAGTAAAGGATATGCCACAACAGGCTGTTGCAAAGGGCACGAACTTCCAGAAACATATATCTGCACAACGAGTGGAAAAAGAATTCAAAGAATGACCCCACAAGAATACAAGCAAAAACAACAAGCACCATTTTTCTTACGACCACACGGATTTTGCAAAGGACCAGAATATACCACTCCATATATCCAACTAAATGGAATTACCGAAAAAGATGCGATGCGTTTACAAAAAACCATCCGAAGCCAAATGCACTGGAAAGCAGACGAAAATTATACCAGTGTTTCCAAGACACAGTTTTCCATCCATTTTGAGAATTATTATGACGAAACCGGAAAAATAGATAATTCCTTGAATTGGGGAAGAATTTTACTGGGCTTTGAAAAATTTCTTCATTTTCACCAAAAGCGTTGGAAAGAGGGATTACAACTTTCAGATTTCCAGTTTGAAAAACCAAAACAAAGGAAAGAAACAGAAAATAACCAATCTTGGCTCGAAAGAGAAGAAGAACCAAACAAATAAGACAGAAAAGAAAAATCTTTTCTGTCTTTTATCGTTTAATGTCTTGAAGTGGTAGTAGCAGGACAATACTCCCAAGAAATGGCGCTAATGGTGTTCTGGTCAAAATGGAATACGATACGAGAATATGCGTCTTGTGTGGTAGCAAATTCTTCAAGATATGGTGGTTTCAAAGAAACATATTCAATGGTAGATTGGTATTCCGTACTAGCATAGGTATTCACAAAACCGTAACTATAAAAATCCTTAATACGTGTGCTAAAAAGTTGGCTTTGCACAGCATTTCCATAAAGGAATTTTCCTTGTACTTTACCATTTACAACATAATCTCGCATTTTATCTTCGTGGTAAAATGCTTGGATAACATCCTCTTTTCTACTTCCCACTTTTAGGTTACGCGTGAAGGTGTAAGCATCTACCGGACAATACACACTTCCGCAATAGCATTTCTCCTCGACCAAAGTTATAGAAGGTGAAGACAAGACCATTCTCATAGGTATAGGTAATATAACGACCATAAATAAACTTTTCGTTAGCGTCTTGGAGAGAGTCTTTTTCTTCTTTTGGTTGACCAAATACGCGAATGACATCGGAACGAGTTGCTCCATAAGATAAAGAGCCAATCATAAGGTCGCTATCGGAAAAGGGAGTAGCGCCATCGGCTGCTTTTGGAAGGGTATTTTCATCAAGAGAAAGAGTTGGTTGCATTCTTAGTACTTCTCTCCAAAGCAAAATGCCAAGACAAATTAAGATACAAACACATAAGATAATCCAGATTTTTTTCATCGGTTTCTCCTTTTATATATTCTTTTTGTTTATTATACCGAAGAAACACAAAAAAGCAAAGAGAGAAACAAGAAATCTTTGCTTTTTTTTATCTTTATGGTAAGATAGAATTAGGAAATGCAAAAGGGAGAGAAAAATGGAAATATCTCACGAAATAGAACAGGTTTTAGAAGAGTTTTACGAAATAGCGAACCGAGAGAAAATCCAAAAAGAAGCGAGTTTGCTGAGCAAAAGATACTGTGAAGAAAAACGAGCAGGACAGAACTTTATTCAAACACCAGAAACTGCTCTTGCGTACAGTATCATTCGTATGCCAGCAACATATACCGCTGTAAGCTATGTGCTGCAAGAAGCAAAAATGCGAACTGGTGGTATGCCAGCGGTAAAGCAGATTTTAGACTTGGGAGCAGGAACAGGAGCAGCAACATTTGCCTTAAAAGAGCATTTTCCAGAGGCAAAGATTACTTGCCTAGAACGAGAAGAAGCAATGCTTAACCTAGGAAAAGCATTCCAAAGCCATTTTGCTATGCAAGAAATTGAATGGAAACAACAAGATTTATTACAAGAAGAACTACCAGATGGCTATGATGTAATTCTAGAAGCATATATGTGCAATGAATGGAAAGAAGCGGATGCCAAAAAACTATTCTTGCAAATGCTTGAAAAAAGCAAGCAGTATGTCATTTGCATTGAGCCAGGCACGCCCGAAAGTTACCAAAGAATGTTAGCATTTCGTAGACTAGGAATTGAGAAAGGTTATCATTTGGTAGCACCATGCCCACATGAGGAGACTTGTCCATTAGTAGAGGACTGGTGCCATAGTCTTTGCCGTTTGGCAAGAAGCAAGTTACAACGTAGCCTAAAACAAGGCGAACTTGCCTATGAAGACGAAAAATTTACCTACTATATCTTTTCCAAAACACCCTATCCATCAGTCGAAGCCAGAATACTAAGACATCCTGTGATTAGCAAAGGTTTTGTGAAAGTAAAAGTTTGTACTAAAGAAGGAATTTGTGAAAAGAAATTTACCAAAAAAGAAAAAGAAGCATATCAATCCATCAAAAAGAAAAAATGGGGAGATGGAATTTGAAGGAGAAATAAGGAATGGAGAAAACACAGCGACTTTACGCATTTGTGAAACCATGGTATACCATCTTACTTCGTTTGGCATATCATCCTAAATGGATTGGCAAAGAAAACATCCCAGAAGAACGGACCGATAGTCATTGCAGCCAATCATAAAAGGGCATTTGATCCACTTTTGATATTAACGGCAACGAAACGTCAAGTATCTTATCTCGCCAAAAGTGAGTTGTTTCATGGCATACCAGGCTGGTTTTTTCGCCATATGGGAATGATACCAGTGTATCGCGAAAAAGGAAATATGAAAGCCGTATTAGCAGCAGAAAAAGTGTTGGAAAAAGGCGGAGCGATTGGCATTTTCCCAGAGGGAAAGCGAAACTATACCGAGCAAGAACTCTTACCATTTCGCACAGGAGCGGTAAGGCTCGCCAAACAAGCAGTTTGCCCGATTGTGCCTTGTGCCATAACCGGAGAATATCGTTTGTTTCGCAAAGGAATTCAAATTAAATTTGGAAAGCCAATTTCCATCGAAGCATTTGAAATTAAAGATGCTAATCAAATGTTACAAGAAGAAATACGAAAATTGTTGAGGAAATAGAATGGAAAATCAGGGGAAGAAATATATATTTATCATCAATCCCGTTGCGGGAAAAGGAAAAAGTAAGGAATATGTTCCAAGAATTGAAACAGAATGTCAAAAAAGGAACTGGAATTATGAAATTGTCTACACAGAGGAAGGAAAGTCCATTTGTGAGCAACTAAAAGGCATGCAAGATGCTGTCATTTATGCGGTTGGAGGAGATGGGCTTATTTCACAGGTTCTGCAAGCAATTGTGGGAACCAATAATCGCTTAGCCGTTCTTCCAGCAGGTTCGGGCAATGATTTTTATAAAACCATCCAAGCCATGGAAGAGGGAGAACACGAAATTGATGTTGGAAAAATCAATGACCAATATTTTATTAATGTAGCCTGTTTAGGAATTGATGCAGAAGTTGCCAACAATATTGATAAACTTCGTGATAGCAAAATCCCAACTTCGCAGTTATATAATGCCAGTATTGCCTATACCTTTTTTCAGTATCATCCGAAAAAGGTAGATTTTAAGACGCGGCATTAAAGAAATTCAAGCAGAGCCTATGATTATCTCAATTTGCAATGGAGCCTTTTATGGAGGAGGCTATCAAATTGCACCAAAATCTAGCCTAACTGATGGGACCTTTGATGTATATTATGCAGATAAATTCCCCAAATTTCACATGCTATCCTTGCTACCAAAACTACGCAAAGGAAGGCATGAAGGGAAAAGATACATCCATAAATTTCGAACCAATCATGTTGGAATAACAACAGAAGAAGAGGTTACTTTTAATGTGGATGGAGAGAAAGTAAAAGGGACACACTTTGTATTAGATGTTTTACCAAAAGCAATCCATCTTGTATGGGACAAACAATTTGTGCAAAGTATTTGCCAGGGGAAAATGAAAATGGAGCAAGAAAATACAATCGAAAACGAAGAAACCACCAAAGATGTTACTAGCAAAAACAAATTAGCAGAATGGAAACAAAAATGGAAGGCGTCGAAAGTCGGAAAATTTGTCAAAAGAAACTTCCGTAATACCATCTTAGTGCTTCTTATTTGTTACGCCATCTTTTTCATGTCACTTACGTTCCTCAAAAGTGAGCGTATGGACTTTATCGAGACTGTTAGTCAAACCATAAAAACCGAATTTCAAACCAAGATGTCCTTAGGTGCAAGGCTAAATAGTTTGGCGACTATCGGCTATTATGTATTTGTTATCCTATTTGTGGGAAAAGAATTTTTATGTTTCTTTATCTTACTTGCCTTGTTTGCTATTCTAAAAGGTGTTACAGGAAATACAAGAGCCTCCTGTATCCTTCTTTTTATATTTTCTTTGGTATTTGAAATCATTAACTATATTGTAAGGCAATTACGAGGAAGCGGTATAACCATAGCAGATATTTTCGCGATTCAAACAGCCGTCAACGTAGCAGACAAAGGAATGAATGTAAGCATTACAGGATATTTCATCGCAGGTTTTTTCTTAGCAGCGATTGTAGTGGTACTCATTTTAGCTTTACAAAAACCAGAAAAGAAACTCAAAATTTGGCGGACGAGTAGGTTTTGTTATCGCAGGCTGTGTTGCCATGGTGGTAATTGCTAATACGAAGATTATGCAAAATATGTTGATTTGGGATATTAACAAAACATATGACAGCAATGGAACAGCTGTTACTTTATATAAAATGTTACAAGATTTTCAGGTCAAGAAACCAAGTGGATACCGAAAAGAAGAAGTAGAAGAAATACTTGCCACTTACCAAGAAAAGGCAAGCACAGAAGAAACAGCAGCCGAAAAGCCAAATATTATCGTCATTATGAACGAGTCTTTTGCAGATATGATACAAGCATATGAATTGGGAACGAAAGATAATATTCCATTTACCAGAAACCTAATGCAATCTGCGAAAACGATTGAAAGCGGGACAATGTATTCGTCTGGGCATGGTGGACAAACGGCTAACATTGAATATGAATTTTTGACCCAAAATGCCACTACTTTCTTGCCAACAGGAACTATACCATATCAACAATATATGAAAGAAAACCGAGATAATATTGCCAGAAACTTGAAAGAGCAAGGCTACCAGACATCTGCCATCCATACTTGGTATAAATCTGGGTATAGCCGAGAAAAAGTATATCATCTATTCGGATTTGACCAAGCTACCTTTTTAGAGAATGTTCCAGAAATTGAAGTTACCTTTAATGGTGAGCATCCAACTGACCAAGCAACGTATCAAGAGATACTAAAACAATTTCATAACAAAGAAGAAGGAAAACCATTCTTTAACTTTACGGTTACCATGCAAAACCATATGCCATATTCCACCCAACAAGAAGGCGGGGGACAATATGTAGAAGACGAAGAACTGAATTGTTATCTTCAACTGATGAAACAGGCAGACGAAGGGCTAGAATATCTAATCCGAGAACTTGAAAAAGAAGAAGAAAAGGTAATCTTAGTATTCTTTGGTGACCATCAACCAAATATTGGAGCACTTGAAGTCGATACCGAAGAAAGCAATGCGTATAAAGTGCCATACTTCATTTGGGCAAATTACGATACTGGTGTAGAGCCAAAACGAGAACAAAATACAAGTGCGAACTTTCTCCAAAGTAAACTAATGGAAATTGCAGGATTGCCGAAAACAGGATATATGCAATATCTATTAGAGTTACAAGAAAGTTTGCCAGTCATTTGTGCAAAGTTCTACCAAGATGCAACTGGAACCATGTATCGAGCAGACGATAAGACCTCTGAATACCAAGCCAAAAAAGAAGAATACCACAAATTGGTATACTATAAAATGTTTGAAAAATAAAAAAGATAGGGAGAAACGATGGAATTTCAAAAACAAGATTATGACCGTTGGTATCAAAAAATCAATCAGAAAGTGGCAGTCGCCATTTTCTGTATCCTCATTGGCATTACGATTTTAATGCTAGGAGCAGAATATTTAACAGAACAGCAAATGCTAATCCCGATTGGAATTTTTGCTTTGCTACTCATTGCAGCATTTGCACTTGTTCTCAAGGTGGGATTTGCTAGTAAAGCCTACCGTAAAAAGGTTGCAGAAATGCCAGACTGCTACACGGAAGAAGAGAAGCAAAACAGCAAGAAGAAATGGAAAAAAGCATACTGGATAACAGGCGGAATTGCCATACTAGGAATGCTTATACTCGTACCAGTATACCTCTTCCTCTTCACTGAAAAGCTATCCTTGCTTCCCATTGCCATCCTCTTTTTCTTCCTTAGCTTGCTATTCCCACAAGCAGCGTATTGGAAACTAGAGGCAGAAAAAATGGATGCAGTGAAATATAACAAACAAGGAAAAGAAGACCGCAAGAAAGTCATTCGTTTCAGTATTGGAATGGGAATTACAATTGCACTAACCATTTTAGCAGGGATGATTGGTAAGAACTGGGATATTTCTTTTGGGGTATTCTTCCTCGGTAGTATGCTATCCATTGCCATAACCACCATCGAAAAGAAAAATAAAGGAGATGGAAAAGATGTTAAATGTAGTAATCCTAAAGGGGGAAGCCATACCAATCCGAATTCGTAGTTACCGAAATACGAGGAATATTCATATTTTTTTCCATAACCAAATTCTTTGTGTAAGTAAGCCAATGCGGATATAGTATGAAAAAAGTAGAAGAATTATTAGAAGAAAACAAGGAAAATATTTGGGAACAATACCAGAAGGCAAAAGAACATACAGCAAAAGACCGAAAAGAGTGGAAAACTGGGGAAACCATGTGGATTGATGGAGAAAAATATTTGGTTTGTTGCAAGATAGAGCCAGAAAAAAAGCGAATACAAGTCCAACTGCGAGAAAGCGAAAAGACAATGGAAATTTGCTTACCAGAAGAAGCGGTACCCAAGGAAAAAATTGATCAAAAAGTAATCCAGTTACTGAAAGAAAGAACCAAAGAAAGATTACTTCACAGATTACCATACTGGAGTGAAAAGACAGGCTTTTCGTATCAAAATGTCCGTGTTAGTGATACCAAAAGTAAGTATGGAAGTTGTATTCCAAAGCGAGGAGCCTTGCAGTTTTCAGCCAGACTTGCAATGCTAAAACCAGAGGAAGTAGATATGGTAATTGTGCATGAATTATGTCATTTCCGCTATGCTAATCACAGCAAGGAATTCTATGCGTTACTCGAAAAATACATCCCCAATTACAGGGAGATACAAAAAGAATTAAAAAAAGCAGAACGTAAAATAATTTTCTAAAAAATCTTGAACAAAAGTAGACTTTGTGGTAAGATACGAGAAGAAAAAATATATATGAGGAGGAAATAAGAATGGAATTAAAAGGTTCAAAAACAGAGAAAAATTTAATGGAAGCATTTGCAGGAGAATCTCAAGCAAGAAATAAATATACATATTTTGCAAGTAAAGCAAAAAAAGAAGGATATGAGCAAATTGCTGCTTTATTCTTAGAAACAGCAGATAATGAAAAAGAGCATGCAAAATTATGGTTCAAACTTTTGAATGGAGGAGATATCCCAACAACAGCAGATAACTTAAAAGCTGCAGCTGAAGGAGAAAACTTTGAATGGACAGATATGTATGACAGAATGGCAAAAGAAGCAAAAGAAGAAGGTTTTGATCATATTGCATATTTATTCGAGGAAGTTGGTAAAATAGAAAAAGAGCATGAAGCAAGATATCTAAAACTATTAGAAAATGTAAAAGATGGTCTTGTATTCTCAAAAGATGGAGATCGCATTTGGAAATGTAGAAACTGTGGACATATTGTAGTTGGTCCAAAAGCACCAGAAGTATGCCCAGTATGTGCTCATCCAAAAGCATTCTTCGAGATTAAAGCAGAAAACTATTAAAAGGAGAAAGCCATGAAATATCGTTGTACACTTTGCGGATATATTTATGATGATGATAAAGAACCAGTGAAGTTTGAAGAACTACCAGAAGATTGGACTTGTCCACTTTGCAAAGCAACAAAGACTTTGTTTGAAAAGGTAGAAGAGTAAAACGAAAAAGAAGAAATGAAAGCCAGTAAGGTAATCATTTCTTTTTTTATGAAATTAAAATGGAAAATATTGACAAACAAAAGAAAATGTTGTTTAATAAAAAAGGCAGTTAATAGAAAGACAAGAAAAAAATCAAAACCAGTTTATTCAAAAGAAATTAAAATCCAAAAAGATATCTGAAAATTTTTCCAAAAGAATAAAACAAAAACTAAATAAAAGAACCAACCTATGAAATCCATAGGTCTATTGATCGTGCCAAAATAAGTTGAAAAATAGGAAAGGGGCATATTTTTCCAACTGCAAAGGAGGAAATATGAAAACAAAAGAAATTTTAGAAAGAAAATATCTACCACCAACTTTGGATATC
>Ga0137297_11266_pt1 | contig 15067 bp, 11 predicted proteins | sample RamsorincwithD2O_FD_97191 | JGI IMG/M metagenome (GOLD analysis project Ga0137297, IMG submission 97191) | Mouse cecal microbial communities from Vienna, Austria - Mucin amended with D2O | ecosystem: Host-associated > Mammals > Digestive system > Large intestine > Cecum | place: Austria: Vienna... | reverse complement strand
TTGCCCTGTCCGGCGGCAATGTGATCATGTCGGATGAGTCACAGCCCCTTTTGTCCGCGGTCACTTACCGCCGGGGAACCGTGGCGGTGGCTGCCTACGATTTTTTGGATATAGCGGAATTCTGTCGGGAAAATCCCTCATACTTAGATGACCTTCTCACAGGGGTTCTGGGGGAGAGCAGGATCAACAGCCTGGCGGAATCGGTCTACAGCGGCAACTCGGGCCAGTTCTGGTCAGTGCGGGATATGATCAACACGGGAAATGTGCGCAGGCTCCCCAATCTGGGCCTGTACACCATGGAGATCATTATCTATCTGCTGCTGGCGGGAGTGGGATTGTATGTGTTCTTGAAGCAGAGGGATCTGACGGAATACTACCGGTCAGGGGTGGTGGCTCTGTCGGCGGTGTTCACTGCCATTATCTGGCTTATGGGGAGCAGGACCCGGTTCAGGGACACGTTTTACACTTATGCCTGTTTTATGGAGGTCACCTGGGACACGGTCAGCGAGACCGCGTACATGAATATCCGGGCCCCCTACAACAGGCCTTACGAGGCCCATCTGGCCGCGGATTATTCCGTAAAGCCTGTGACCCAGAATTATTACGGCACAGGAACCTCGGGCATGGTGCCTTTGTTTACAGGTGGGGAGGAGCCGGACATTAATCTTTTCCACCACCAGGATGAGACCCACATGACCATCCGGAATGTGCCTGCCTTTGAGCCCCGGTATTTTCAGCTGGAGAAGGCTGTCCCCAACACGGAGGGGATCGGATTTTCAGGGGATATCGAGGTGGATCAGGGAAGGTATACGGGCACGGTGACCAGCAATTTCACCATGACCATGGAGAATTGCGTGGTGCTTCTCTACGGGAAGCTGATCTGGCTGGGTGATATGGAGCCAGGAGAAAGCCGGTCCTTAGATGGCCTGGAGGTGCTGGGATTTCCCATGAATAATTCCTACGAGGTCGCGGCCTGGCTTTCCGGGGAGAGCCAGTTCGAGCGGACCGATATCAGCGACGAGAGCTATGTGGAGGCAGTGGAAAAGACCAACCTGCTGACCTTTTATCTGGATAATTTTATGCCGGAATATTCCCCCAACGCCAAGGTGGTGGGAATCTGCGGCCAGGGGGAGGGGGAGGAGGCCAGGCTTCTCAGATCCGCTCAGGCCGAGGGAAAGACAGTAGCGGCCTCGGACATTAACGTGTACTCCAGCAATGACGAGGTGATCTTTCGGTCCGGCCTGGTCAAAACCCCTGTGGTTCTTGGAGGAAGCTACGATTCCTCCAACAATACCTTGTTCGGGGCAGACCCGGTGACACTGGAATATTCTCTGGGCAATGACGTGCGCATTGAGAAGCTTATATTTGACTGGGTGTCTCCGGAATTTGTCACAGGCGGGGCCGGGAGGAATTTAAACCTGTTTCAGGGAAATATCTATTTCTACAATCACGGCACCGGAAAATACGACCGGATGGATTCCATGAAGGATGTGTATGAGGCCTACGAGCTGGCGCCCTACCTGTCCCCGGGCAATACTATTACGGTGAAATATGTGTACGAAAATATGACAGACTATAACTGGAACGTGCTGCTTCCTATGCTGGATATTGTGGGGAGGGAAGACTGATGGTGAAGATTGAGGGTTTGAAAAGGATGTACGGGCGCGTGGCGGCCCTGGACGGCCTGGATATGCATGTGAGAGACGGCGCGCTCTACGGTTTTGTGGGTCCTAACGGGGCGGGAAAGACCACGACCATCAAGATCCTTACAGGACTCCTTGTGCCTGATGAGGGAAAGGTGGAGATCGGGGGGGAGGACGCGGTGAAGGACCCTGGCAGGATGGTGGATAAGATCGGCTATGTGCCGGATTTTTTCGGTGTTTATGATAACCTTAAGGTCTCCGAATACATGGAGCTTTTTGCCTCCTGCTACGGCCTCACCGGCCTTACGGCCAGAAAGCGGAGCATGGAGCTTTTGGGACAGGTGGGGCTGGAGGAGAAGACGGATTATTATGTGGATGGCCTGTCCAGAGGCATGAAGCAGAGGCTGTGCCTGGCAAGGGCCCTGATCCACGATCCCCAGCTCCTGATCATGGATGAGCCCACATCCGGCCTGGACCCAAGAACCCGGTATGAGTTTAAAGAAATACTGAAGGATTTGAGGGACCAGGAGAAGACCGTGGTGATCAGCTCCCATCTGTTGTCAGAATTGTCGGAGATCTGTACGGACATCGGCATTGTGGAGCAGGGGAAGATGGTTCTGGAAGGAACCATGGACCACATTTTAAACCAGATCAACGTTCAGAGCCCTCTTAGGATCTCGGTGTACCAGGGCAGGGAGCAGGCACTGAAGATTCTGCGGAGCCATCCTTATGTGGAGACCATGACAATCCGTCACAATGACATTATGCTGAATTTTACAGGAGACAAAGAGGACGAGGCGGCTCTCTTACAGCAGCTTATTGACGGGGGAGTCCAGCTGTGCGGCTTTATGAGAGAGCGGGGAAACCTGGAGTCTGTGTTCATGCAGATCACCAGCCACGAAGAGGAAGGGAAGGTGCTGATCCATGAAAATTAATCCCGTATACCGCCAGGAGAGCCGGGTCAGCGCCAGGTCTTTCAGGCTCCCCCTGATCATCTTGAGCTGCAACAGCCTTCTGGCCCTGGTGGCGCTTTTAAACATGTACTCCATGGTCACCCAGGTAAAGGCCACAGCGGAGATCCAGTACTCCAGCTTTCTGAGCCTGTATATTTTCGGGGCAGCCATTGAGTTTGCCATGCTTTTACTGATCGTCCCGGCTCTGACAGCGGGCAGTGTCAGCGGGGAGAGGGAGAGGCAGACACTGAACCTTCTCCTGACCACGAGGATGACCCCGGCGGACATCGTAATGGGCAAGCTGCTGTCCTGCCTCTCAACCGTATTTTTGCTGGTGGTGTCCAGCTTTCCCATATTGGCCCTGGTGTTTATCTACGGGGGAGTGACGGGAAAGGACATCTTTCTGCTGCTCATAAGCTTTGGCTCCACCGCGCTTTTGGCTGGCAGCATAGGGATCTGCTGTTCGTCCATATTTAAGAGAACCACCATCGCCACGGCGGTAAGCTACTGCGCGCTGGCGGTGCTGGTGTTGGGGACCATGGCCCTCAGGCGGTTTTCGGCCTCTTTTCAGGTTCAGGGAAACGGAGGGGCCGGCCAGGGGGCTTCGTGGGTACTCCTGGTAAATCCAGCGGTGTCATTCCTGGCTGCCATAAAGGGGCAGCTTGGCAATATCAGGCAGCTAAATGTCTTGGAGATGTGGACAGGAAACGGGCCCGCCAGCCTGCTGACCCGCTGGTGGCTTGGGATCAGCACGGGTGTCCAGATGGCTTTGTCCGCCCTGTGTCTGTGGATCGCGGTCTGCCGGGTGAATCCAAGGAGGAGACGGTTATGGAAGGATTAGGGATTCTGGTGGGTATAGGACTTGTGTCGGCAGGAGTGTATGCCTGGCTCAGAGTGAGAAAACAGGTTCGGATCTTCTCCATGGCTCTGTTTGGAACATCGTCCCTGAGAGAGGGGCTGGAGCATCAGGCGGATATTCTGGCAGAGACGCCTAAGTCCGTGTCCGGGATGACAAGGCTGTGCCTGCCGCGGATAGAGGAGGATTTCCCGGAGTTCCACTGGGCTCAGTGGAAGCAGCGGTGCGAAAATATGCTGAGAGGGTATCTGGAAGCCTTAGAGTACCAGGATCTGTCCAGGCTTGAGCAAAGAGGAGCGGTGCCAGGAGCCGGTGAGGAACGGCAAAGAGGACGGTCCGGCCCGGGAGCGGCAGAAACGGGCGGCGGGATCTCAGAGGAGCTGCGCGGGCAGACGGAATTCCGCATCCGGGAACAGCAAAGCCGGGGTGTGAGAGAAAGATTTCGTCAGGTAAAGATCCATCAGACCGAGATCTCCCGGTACCAGAAGGAAGCGGGATTGTGTGTCATCAAGCTTCAGTCCGCGGTGGAATATTATTATGAGGAGATAAGGGAAAGCCAGGAAGGGGATGGCGGGGAGGAGGCTCATGTGGAGAAAAGCCCCGGCAGCCGCCTGGGAAGGAAGAGAGGGAACCAAAAAGGCAGCCAGCAGGAAAAGCCGGGCCCTCTAAGACAGCAGAACCGGTACAACATGGAGCTTGTATACGTTCAGGATATGACCAAAGCAGGAGACTACGCTACCGCTGTGGGAGCTACCTGCCCCAACTGCGGGGCACCGATCACCAGGCTGGGCAGCAAGTTCTGCGAGTACTGCGGCACAGGAGTGACTCCCATCGACATACGGGTGTGGAAGCTCCATCGGATTGAAAAAGAATAGATGTTGTGGTAAGCTAAAAGAAAGTGAGAAAGTCAAATCAGGAGGAGGAAAGGACAATGGGAATTATTAGGGCAGCGGCAGCGGCCATAGGCGGCTCCTTAGCGGACCAGTGGCTTGAGGTTATTGAAGCGGGGGACATGGGGGATCAGACCGTCTTTACGTCAGGAGTGATGATCCGGAGAGGTTCCAACACAAAGGGAACTCCGGACACGGTATCCAACGGTTCGGTTATCCATGTGTATCCCAACCAGTTTATGATGCTGGTGGACGGCGGCAAGGTAGTGGACTACACGGCGGAGGAAGGCTATTACACGGTCAATAACTCGTCCCTGCCATCTCTGTTTAACGGCCAGTTCGGGGACACCTTAAAAGAATCCTTCCAGAGGGTTAAATACGGCGGAAGCACCCCCACGCTCCAGAAAGTATTTTTTGTCAATCTCCAGGAGATCAAGGGGATCAAGTTCGGCACCCGCAATCCCATCAACTATTTCGACCAGTTTTATAACGCGGAGCTGTTTCTGCGGGCCCACGGAACTTATTCCATAAAGGTAACAGACCCACTTAAGTTTTATTCTGAGGTTATCCCAAAGAACAGGGGCAAGGTGGAGATCCAGAGCATCAATGAGCAGTATCTAAATGAGTTTTTGGAGGCCCTCCAGTCCTCCATCAACCAGATGTCAGCGGACGGCATCCGCATCTCCTATGTGGCTTCCAAGGGAAGGGAGCTGGGCAAATACATGTCCGAGACCCTTGATGAAGACTGGACCCAGACCCGGGGCATGGAGATCCAGTCCGTGGGCATTGCCAGCATATCCTACGATGAGGAGTCCCAGAAGCTGATCAATATGCGCAACCAGGGAGCCATGCTCAGCGATCCGTCGGTGCGGGAAGGCTATATGCAGGGAGCTATCGCCAGGGGCCTGGAGGCGGCAGGCTCCAACGCCAACGGCGCCATGGCCGGATTCATGGGCATGGGCGTGGGCATGACCGGGGCAGGCGGCTACATGGCAGGCGCTTCCCAGATGAACTACCAGCAAATGCAGATGAACCAGCCAGGCTACGGCCAGTCGGGTGCCATGGGCTATGGCCAGCAGCCAGGCCAGGCCCCGGGAGCGGGTTACGGCCAGCAGCCGGGCCAGGCAATGGGTTATGGCCAGCAGCCAGGTTTTGGCCCAGGCGGGGCGGGCTCTGGCCAGTCCGGTACATGGATCTGCGGCTGCGGAGCGGAAAATACGGGCAAGTTCTGCGGCGAGTGCGGGAAGCCCAGGTCGGCCCAGGGGCCCTGGACCTGCAGCTGCGGCGCGGTGAATACAGGCAAATTCTGCGGTGAGTGCGGAAAGCCCAGGCAGTAGATGAGCCGGACAGGAGAATGAGATGGCGACCATTAGCATAAAGTGTCCAAATTGCGGCGGCGGGCTTCAGTTTGATCCCGCTGCCCAGGATTATCAGTGTGAATACTGCCTTTCCCATTTTACTCAGGAAAGCAGGTGAAGTGATGACTGAGAAAGAACTGTTACAGCGGAACATTGAGGAATTTTCAAGGGTACAGGACTGGATGCTCCTGTCCGAAAAAAATTCCAACTCCTACAAAGCCATGAGGAAACGGTATATCGAATTGAAGATCATTCTGATGGCCTCTGGCGTCAACCTCAATGAACTGGATATGATAAAAGAATAAAAAGCAGGGGATCGAACCAGATTTCGTTTGGTTCTGTCCCCTGCTTCTTTATCTATCCCCGGCTCCGGGCCGGGACGCTACTCTTCCCTCTCCACCGGAATAAACACCCGCTTATTCTCCGGTTCCTCAGACTCTTTATGCTTCCGTGCCGCCTCCACGGCTTCCTCACAGAAGGTGTCCTGAGCGCAGATGTGGGCCTTGCCCCTCTTGTCGATCCTGGCATAGCTGCCATCGGGCTGGAGCACATGGGCTTTCGTGTTGTCTGCCAGCTGTACCTCCAGGATGTGGATAGCCTTTTCCTTCAGACCCTCGTCCAGGATGGGAAACATGATCTCCACCCGGCGGTCTAAGTTCCTTGGCATCCAGTCGGCGCTGGCCATATACACCTCCGGAGATTCGTCGTTCTCAAAATAAAAGATCCGGATGTGCTCCAGAAAATTTCCCACAATGGAGCGAACGGAGATATTCTCGCTAAGGCCCGGCACGCCGGCTCTCAGGCAGCAGATACCCCTGACGATCAGGTCGATCTTAACCCCGGCGCAGGAGGCCTCATAGAGGGCCGCGATAATGTCCCTGTCGCACAGAGAGTTGACCTTGGCGATGACCCTGGCCGTTCTTCCGGCCCTGGCATGATCCCTCTCCCTGGCAATCATCCGCAGGAACCTCTTTCTCAACCAGATGGGTGCCACTGCCAGCTGGTTCCACTGGAGAGGCTCGGAGTAGCCGGACATCATGTTGAACACCGCCGTGGCGTCCTCGCCGATCTGGGGATGGCAGGTGAGGAGTCCGCAGTCTGTGTACAGCTTGGCCGTGGAATCGTTGTAGTTGCCTGTGCCCAGATGGACATAGCGGCGGATGCCGTCTTCCTCCCGCCTGACCACCAGGGTGATCTTGGAGTGGGTCTTCAGGCCCAGAAGGCCGTAGATCACATGACACCCCGCTTTCTCCAGAGTCTTGGCCCAGTTAATGTTGTTCTCCTCGTCAAAGCGGGCCTTTAACTCCACCAGCACAAACACCTGCTTGCCCCGGTCCGCGGCCTCCGCCAGGGCCGCGATAATGGGGGAATTGCCGCTGACCCGGTACAGGGTCTGCTTGATGGCCAGAACCTGGGGATCCTTGGCCGCTGCCTTCACAAAATTCACCACCGGCTCAAAAGACTCATATGGATGGTGGAGCAGGATATCCCCCTTGCGGATGTTGGTGAAAATATCGTCGTCATTCATAAAAGCCAGGTTGGGCTGAGGGGTGTACCTGGCCGCTTTCAGGTGATCAAAGCCATCCATGCCATACATCTTCATAAGAAATGTCAGGTCAAGGGGGCCGCTTATGGAAAAAATATCCCCGGAATGGATAGCCAGCTCCTTTTTCAGCCGCTTGAGAAGCCGTTTATCCGCGTTCTCCTCGATCTCCAGGCGGATGGCCTCCCCCCACCGGCGCTTCTTTAACTGCTTTTCGATCTCCTTAAGCAGATCCTCGGCCTCATCCTCATCAATGGACAGGTCCGCGTTTCTCATAACCCGGAAGGGGTGGGCCGCGAGGAGCTCATGTCTCACAAACAGGGAGGACATATTTCTCTCAATGATCTCTTCCAGAAGGATAACCACCCGCTCCCCTCCCTCTGCCGGGATCTCCACGATCCTGGGAAGAACGCTGGGCACCTGGACCATGGCAAAATCCATCTGGTCATTTTTGTCCTTCTCCTTCACCAGAGCCGCGATGTTCAAGGACTTGTTGTAGATCAGGGGAAAGGGCCTGGATGAGTCCACCGCCATGGGAGTCAGCACCGGGTACACGTTGTCCCGGAAATACCGGTCCACATACTCCCCCTCTTCTCTTGTCAGGTCCTCGTGTCTGGCAACCACCCGAAGGCCGCTCTGGCGCAGGGCAGGGATCAGGGACCGGTTGTAGGTGGAATACTGGAGAGCCACCAGCTCGTGGGTCTTCTCCTCAATCTTCCCAAGCTGCTCTTCCGGTTTAAGCCCCGCCAGATCCGGCTTGGAGTATCCGGCATGGACCATGTCCTTTAAAGAAGCCACCCGGACCATGAAAAATTCGTCTAGGTTGGAGGCAGTGATGCTTAAAAATTTCAGCCGCTCAAAGAGAGGGAGATTCTTGTCCCTGGCCTCCTCCAGGATGCGGTAATCAAACTCCAGCCAGCTCAGCTCTCTGTTTACATAATTTTCATACTTGGTATATTTTGAGTCAATCTCTGCCACGACTTAACTCCTCCTTTTCTTTTTCAGCACCGGCTTTATGCCGAAGATCTCCTCAAAGAAATCCTGGCACAGGCCCACGGCCAGAAGCTCCACGCTCATATCCCCATCATAGGAACAAGCGATGACCAGCTCCCCGTTTTTCACGGTCATTTTGCACTCTGCTGTCTTCTGCTTGTGGCTGCTGTCCAGAGCGTTGGCCAGGCGCAGAAGGGCTGTGAGCTTGGCGGCCCTGGTGTCCTCCTCCACGTAGTCAAACTCCTGTTCATGGCTGCGGACCACCTCTGCCACCAGCTTTCTCTCCTCATGGGACAGCCCTAAGATTTCCGTGGCCATGACGATGTTGTAGGCGCTGGCGCTGACATTTCTGGTGCTGATAAATTTTCCGCACCCGTGGATAATGGCCGCTATCCGCAGAAGCAGCCGGTCCCTGCCGCTTAAACCGTGGTTCTTTTTCATCACGTCAAACAGCTGGAGGGCCGTGTTTTCCACGCACTGGCTGTGGCTCCCGCCGCAGCGGTACCGCTTGGCCATGTTCCTGGTGGTGGTAAGGATGTCCTCGTCAAAATTATGGACAAAGTTCAGCTTCTTGATGTTCTGGGCATACTCGGCGGCAATGCCGTCGCACATGCGGATCCCCGGGATCCAGATCATCTCCGCCCCTGTCATCTCCACCACCCGGCTGAAAATCACCGCCGCGGGCATCAGAAGGGAGGCGTAGCCCGCGTTGACCCCGAACCGCTCCTCAATCTGGTCCAAGGACATGGCGCACAGCCGGTCCGCGTAGGCCAGGAAATCAGCGGCCTCGATGCGGTCCGCCATGCCGTGGTCCACCTCATCCCTGGCAAGGTAGAGGATCAGCTCCCCGATGGCGATCAGGTTTTTGATTCCCCTGTTTTTCATGTCCCTGTCCCGCAGGTACATCTTCTTGTAGGTGGCCAGCTCTTTATCCACCCACTCCTCAATGAGAGGTCTCTGCTGCCAGCTGTCCGCGGGGATCCTGGCCAGGAGCCCGCCCAGGCGCATGACTCCCAGAGGCAGATTCTGGGTGGACACTAAGCTGTCCTTGTCAAACAGGGAGATCTGCATGCTGCCGAAGCTGACATCCACAATGGCCGTCCCCTTCTGGATGATCTTCTGAAACTCCGCCTCCTTCATGGCCACGGCCTTGTAGGTCAAAAGTCTCTGCTCCGAGTTGCTTAAGACCCTGACCTTGATCCCTGTCCTCACCCGGATCTGTTCCAATATAATATGGCTGTTCTTGGCCACCCTCATGGCCGTGGTGGCGTAGGCCCGGTAATCGCTGACCTGGTAGCTTTTCATCACTGCCGAGAAATCCTCTAAGATCCGGCACATCTCATCTACCAGTTCATAGCTGATCTTCCCCGTGCTGTAGGTATTTTTCCCCAGAGCTATGACATGGCGCAGATGCTCCACCTGCCGCATCCCATTTTTCGCCGTGATCTCATAGATGCCCAGCTCCAGCTTAAAGGAACCTACATCAATGGCGGCGAACAATTGTACTGACATACCCGTCTCCTCCTAGTATAATAATGTATCAACCCACTCCCCCCGCTGCCTGACAAGAGGCCGGAACGGGGGAAAGGAATACTGATTAAGCGAAAGGCTTACATCAAATGGGTAATAAACTGGGCCGCCGTCCGCCCGGACAGCCCGCCGTGATACAGCTCCCACTTGTTGGCCTCCTGATACAGCTCCTCCTCGGGCATCTGAACCCCGTGCCTTTCTGCCAAAACCTTTACCATGTTCTGGAACTCCTTCTTGTCCGGAGAGCCAAAGTAGATGGTCACCCCAAACCTTGCCACCAGAGACAGCTTCTCCTGCACCGTGTCGTTTACGTGGAGCTCGTCATCCAACTCCCTCTTGTCGCTGAACTTCTCCCGGATGAGATGACGGCGGTTTGACGTGGCGTAGATCAGGGCATTTTTCGGCCTTCTCCCGAGACCGCCCTCGATAATGGCCTTCAGATATTTATATTCCAGCTCACTCTCCTCAAATGACAGGTCATCCATATAGATAATGAACCGGTAGTTCCTGTCCTGGATCTGCTCCAGTATGGAGGAGAGGGCATGGAACTGGTGCTTGTAGACCTCAATGATCCGCAGCCCCTGGTCATAATATTCATTTAAAATGGCCTTGATGCTGGAGGACTTTCCTGTGCCCGCGTCGCCGAACAGCAGCACGTTGTTGGCCGCCTTTCCCTGGATAAACCGCTCCGTGTTCTCTATAAGCCGCTTCTTTTGAAGCTCATAGCCGATAATGTCCTTTAAGTACACATGCTCCACATTGACAATGGGCTCAATGGCCGCTGAGTGGCGGTCATCCACTATGCGGAACGCCTTGTTCAGTCCGAATTTTCCTACCCCGAACTCCTTGTAAAACTCCGAAACCGCGGCGGCGAAACCGTCCACATCCTCTGCCTGGGCCAGGGACACGGACAGCTCCAGGATCCTCTTTTGGATCCTGCGGTTAAAGATCCTGCTGGTATTGTCCACTGGCTTAAAGTTTGCCAATTCTGACCAGATCAGGCTCTGAGGGGTCAGCTTGTCAAGGACCCGGATGTCCTTTTTGTAAAGCTGCTGTATAACGGCAAAATCCTGTCTGGCCAGCCGGGACAGGGTTCCCCCCTGATCTCCCCGGATCTCGCAGGAAACACTGTACGCGTTTTCATGGTTAGCCAGGCACAGGGCCAGGAAACAGTGCCACAGATTGCCTTCAAATCCGTATTCCGCTGCCAGCTCAATCAGCTGGTTGGCCAGAACATAGGGATCTGGCACCTCCTTCCCCTCTCTTGTGCCCCACAAAAGCTGAGACATGTCGTCAAAAAGATTCTGATACTTAAAATTTCGATAAATGATCAACTGTATTGTACTCATAATAAGCCTCCGCCTGTTTTTGTTATCCCGCTGCCACCGCGGCGTCCCGGGGATCTGTCCAATGGTCGCGGGACACCTTAGTAATTGCCCAGGATCCTTAAATTGGCGGCCTCCTCTGACATGGCCTTTATGGCATTCTGGATAGATGGCTCGCTTAAGTTGCCTTCAATGTCAACGAAAAACCGGTACTCCCAGTTCCTTCCCAAAATGGGTCTGGACTCGATCATCCGCATGTTCACCCCATTATAGATCAGATTGCCCAGCATATTGTACAGGGATCCGCTTTTGTGGGGAAGCTCGAAGCACAGGCTCACCTTCTGGGCAGCCTTTTGGTAAACCCGGTCCTTTGTCAGGATGATGAACCGGGTGGTGTTCTCTTTGTTGTGGTTGATGCCAGCGGCCAGGGCCTCAAGGCCGTACAGCTTCCCTGCCGCCTGGCTGGCCACCGCCGCCTGGCTCTTATCCTGGTCATCAATGATCTTTCTGGCAGCCACTGCCGTGTTCTCCACACTGAACTGCCGCCACTGTGGGCGGGCATTGAGATATTCGCCGCACTGCATCAGCGCCTGGGGATGGGAGTACACGGACCGGATATCCTCCAGGGAGGCCCCCGGAAGCCCCAGAAGCATGTGGTTCACCGGAAGACAGACCTCTGCCACGATCACATTGTCATGGCGGATCAGAAGATCATAGTTCGGGCTGACCGCCCCCGCGGAGGAATTCTCAATGGGGATGACAGCATAATCCGCCATCCCCCGCTCCACCGACTCCATGGCATCCTCCCATGTCTTTACATGAAAGCAGTCCGCCTTATCCCCAAAGTAGGCGAGAGTGGCCTCGTGGCTGTAGGCCCCCTCCACTCCCTGGTACACCACCCGCGCGTCCGCGACAGGGATCCGGTCGATCTGCTTAAATCCCAGGTCCGCCTTCTGCCCGTGCTGTTCTAAAAGGCGGTACTGAAACCTGCGGCTGATGGTCATCAGCTGGGTGAAGATCTCCTCAGCTGCCTGCTGGTTAAACTCCCCCCGGGCCTGTTTGCGCACCGCCGCGATCTTGGCCTGCTCCCGCTCCTTATCAAAAACCTGCTTTCCCGTGGTGATCTTAAACTCCGCCACGTCATTTACAAGCTCCATCCTCTCCTCAAACAACCTGACGATCTCCCTGTCTATCCTGTCCAGCTGATCCCTGATCTTAAGCAAATCCATCTATCTTCCCTCTCTTAAACTTTTTTCTCTTAACAGCATCTCAAGAATCACATCCCTGACATACACCCCGGCAAATTTCTTCTCCTCCGGGGTCAGACGCCGGATCTCCCGGCGGAGGCTGTCCGCCCCGTCACCTGTCTGGATACCGCCCGCCCCAGAGCCTCCGGAGCCGGGGGCCTGACGGAAAGTCTCCCCCTGGCTAAGGCCGGGGCCTGTCCTGCCTGGCTCTTCCTGGCCCGGAGAGTCTGTCTGGCCCTGCTTCTTCGGGGCATCTGCCCCCCGGGGCGCTCTGGCTGGTATGATAAAGGGCTCCCCGAATTCAATGGTCACCTGTGAGGAGGTGATCCTAGGATAGTGGCTCTCAAAGGCCTCCGCTGTTCCCGTAATGGCCACAGGCACCACCGGACAGCCTGCTTTCTCCGCGATCTTTAAACTTCCCTCCTTAAAAGGCATCAGATCCAGATAATCCGCCGCGTCATTTCTGGTTCCCTCCGGAAAGATCCAGATGGATATGCCGTTTTTCACCTTCTCCACCCCGTCAAGGATGGCTCTCAGCCCTTCCCGGATATTCTCCCTGTCCAAAAAAAGGCAGTTGACATTTCTCATCCAGTTGGACAAAAGGGGGAGGCTTTCCATCTCTTTTTTCGCCATAAAGCCCATGGGCGTGGGAACGGTGGTGTAGCCCACCAGGATATCAAAATAGCTTCTGTGGTTGCCCACATACAGTACCGGGGTGTCCGCGGGGATGTTCTCCATGCCCTTTACGGTGATATGTATCCCCGCCACCTTTAAAATCAGACGAAACATAAACCGGACTATGGCCAGGCTCTGCCTGCCCTTTTTCTCAGGATCTGTTTTCCCGATACTCTTCTCCGCTATGAGAATGGGAATACTGAAGACTAAAAATCCAATGACCAGGAACGCTACAAGAATAAATTTCAGCATGATGGTTTTCTTTATCCCCCTCGTTTTCATCTCTTCATTATATAAAAAGAAAGGCGCAAATACAAGTCCGCGCGCCTTTCTTTTCTAATTTCTTTTTACTTTTAAAGTCCTATCGCCGTCAGGCGATCTGAATTCAGGGATGCCAAGTGTGCCCGCCAGACTTTCATGTGTGGTGGCGCGTCCGCTGCCGGGCGCATGAAGGTTTACTTTGAAACAATACCTTCTGGGTAGCGAAAAAAGCGCAGACTACCCCTATCAAGCTTTTTCGTTGTTTTTAAACTTGACTAAAAAACTTATGCGGCAACTACAGGGGCTTCCCAGCCAAGCGCTTTTAACTTTTTTAGGTACGCGTTTATCTTGCGTTCCCTGTTAAACTGGTTATAATATTCAGCTCCTAAATCCTTGAAAACCACACCATCCTTCAGGATGTGGTATATGGCTACCAGCATGGAATGCGCCACCGCGACGTAAGCCCTCTTCTTCCCGCGGTGCGCGCTGATCCGCGCGAACTGTGCCGCGAAATACGATTTTTTGTTCTTGACCGCCGCGTGGGCGCATACAACCAAGGTATCCCTCAGCAGCGCGTTCCCCTTCGTGGTCCTACCCGACTTACGCTTACGCGCGCTCTCATTATTCCCAGGGCAAAGACCCGCCCACGAAGAGATATGGGCATCTGTCGGAAAACGTTCCATGTCTGTCCCAATCACGGAAATGATCGCCTGGGCGCTGGTATTTCCTATACCCGGGATCCCCTGTATCACACTGGCGGCTTTCTTCTCATCCGGCTTCATGAAGCTGTCTATGTCATCGTCCAGCTCCTTGATGTGGGCATTCAGCTCATCCAGATGGTCCAGGAGTATCCTCATCATCTTTCGCTGAAGTTCGGACATGACTCCGTTCAGATCATCTATGATCTGTTCCTTTGTTGCCTTCAGATTATGCGCTATGACCTTCTTTTCGTACAGGATGTCATACTCCGCGGAATCAATCCTCTTTCCCGTCAGGATGTGTTCCAGGATGTTTCTCGCGCTCTTGCCGTTGATGTCCGTGATCGTGCCGGAAATCTTGATGTTGGCGCCCTCCAGCATCTTCTGGAGCCGGTTCAATTCCCGGTTGCGCTCCCCAACGAGGCTCTTGCGGTAGCGGACCAGTTCCCTCAGTTCCCGCTGGTCCTTATCTGGGATGTAGCTCGCTGTAAGCAGGCCATGTTGCAGAAGATCTGCGATCCACTCCGCGTCCTTCACATCCGTCTTGCGCCCAGGAACCGCTTTCATATGGCGGGCATTGACCACCATGGCGTTTAATTCACAAGTTTCAAGGATGTTATACAGGGGTTTCCAATAGGATGCCGTGCTCTCCATGGCGACCATCTCACAGCCGCCCTCTTTGAGCCAGTCAGCCATTTCCAGAAGCTCCCTGGTTGTCGCGCCGAAGTCCCGTATTTCCTGCTTGTTGCCTTTTATAAAACAGGCCACGATAAGCTTCTTGTGCACATCAATACCACAACATTTGTCGTAAACCCTCTCCATTTTGACACCTCCGATGGATAAATTTACGGCACGACTTCCTGTCTTTTGTTATTTTACTTTACGTCCTTATATGCCGTATACGGCGGGACAGATGGTGGCGCAAATGAGGAAGCCACAGACCAGTTTACTTGACGGGCTAAACGCTCCAGAAAAAAACCGACCTTTGCCGATACGTTTAGTATACATCAAAATTTATCGCTTGTAACTACCAACAGCCCGCCAGCCACGACGTTTCATTTATGGTGGTGCCCAGCATCGCGGGGCATGGGGGTT
>Ga0137297_11239_pt1 | contig 15120 bp, 9 predicted proteins | sample RamsorincwithD2O_FD_97191 | JGI IMG/M metagenome (GOLD analysis project Ga0137297, IMG submission 97191) | Mouse cecal microbial communities from Vienna, Austria - Mucin amended with D2O | ecosystem: Host-associated > Mammals > Digestive system > Large intestine > Cecum | place: Austria: Vienna... | reverse complement strand
ATGAAAGAGATTGAGTATGAGCAGGCCAGGCGCAGGGCGGGAAAAACCCATAATAATTTTTACAGCCTTTATGACGCTGCTATGCTGAGTTTTACCTCCTACACCAAGGTGGGATTAAGGTTGGCGACGTTTCTGGGGTTTATCAGTTCGGCCTTAAGCCTTTTAGTGGCGTTTATTTATCTGATTTTAAAGCTGGCTAACTGGTATGGCTTTCAGGCCGGTTATGCGCCATTGATTATAGGAGTCTTTTTGATCGGATCGGTACAGCTCTTTTTCATAGGGCTGCTGGGAGAATATATATTGAATATTAATACGAGGGTGATACACAGACCGTTGGTGGTGGAGGAGAAGAGGATTAATTTTTGAGGGAGGGCATGCAAAATATATAGATAGTTATGAATCAAATATCGAAGCGTGAGACATACCGGGGCTAACCGCCCCGGATTTTTCATATCATCTGCACGTACTGTAAAAAGTCATAAAATAGTTTCCAGTTGTCATATCATAGAAAATAATTCAATGTTAAAGGATCAAAAGCTTATTCTGAGCATTAAATCGATTGGATGTGTATAAAGACGCGAAAAAACACACTTATGTTTAAATTAAATGACAAAATAAATTAGTATGTCAAAAAATATGCCAAAACAGGCCCCTAAATGGTATCGTATGATACGGAATGAAATAATTAATAGTTCGTATAGTTTTGAATATAGTATACTTTAATTAACAAGAATGCCAAAAAATGGAAATTTAACGAGTATGACAAAATGACAGAAGAGAATAAGATTGCTGAATTTGAAAAAAAGCTGGTAGAAAATCTAAATCAATATTTGGATCATAACAAAATATCTCAAGATAAGTTAGCCTCTCTGTGCAGGGAAAATGGTTATAACATCAGCCAAAGCACTATTTCAAGATTATGTTCTCGACAGAGACGTATTACAGTGTATTATTTATATGCAATTTGTTGTTCGTTGGGGATTAAAGTTGATGAACTGATAGAGCATGCCGGATTGGAGACAATGAGACAGGGCTTCTTAAGGCAGGGACGTATAGCAAACCAGATTGCGAAGGATCCCTATTTGGATGAACAGGACTATGACATATATCTTGGAAACTATTATATTTATTATCTTCCGACGGATCTTTCTAATGTTTACGAAGATGGTAGAGTCGTTAAGGGCAGATTGTCAATTGAGAGGAGAAAGAATTTATCGTATTGTTATGTAGGGATAAAGATTAAGGCGGGAGGTGATAGTCATAAAAAAGAAGTTACATTTAAGTATTATGAAGGACAATTAGTTATTATGAAGAAAAAAAACGTGGCCAGCATTACTGTGGCAGATGGAAGTGATGGAGAATTTGGCGTCATCATGATGTGCCATCGCACTTATCAAGGGCTTAGCACTATGGAATGCAAAATAGGGGTTGCGCTGAGAGTGAATAGTGGATATGAAGATGTGCCATGCGTTCAGCGAGTAATTATTTCAAAAGAGGCTCTGTCGGAAAAAGCGCTGGGGTACCTAAAACCTGTATTTAAACTTGGAAAAGACAGAGTCCTGATACTGAAAAAAGATTATGAAGAGATTATTAGTATGATCCGGGTACCGGATTTACAGAAGGAAAAAATTAATAAATATTTAGAAGAACAGGAATATTTGGAAATTAGTGAAAATATTCTCAATGAAATCCACGAAAAGGTACTTAAGGGAGAGTCAGAAGATATGTTTTACAGGTTTCAGAAGGAACTTTGTGATAAGAATATCCTTGGGATGGCGAATGATTGCATAAACGCGGTTCAGGATAATAATGTGTACACGATACTGAATTTTCTGAAGCGACAGGGGGAAGCATATGAGTCAGGAAAATAATCCTAAAATTGCCTTTACAATAGAAAATCAGCTGGAAGCGTATAGCAGGGCGGAACGTCATACGCAACGTCATGAAACTTTATGGCATGCATGGAATCAAAACAGGCGTTGGCTCTCACAATTGCTGGAACTAACTCTTCCGGCATTTCCAACCTATAGCCGTCACGACGAGTCACATGCAAAATCGGTATTACACAATATCGAAAGAATATTAGGGGAACAGAGGATTCGTCAGCTTTCTGCGTCTGACTGCTTCATGATTTTACATGTGACCTATGTACATGACATCGGAATGTGTATTACTGCGGAAGACAGGAAAAAAATTCTGAGTGATGATGAGTTTACGGAAATGGTGGAGCGGATACTGGAAGAAGGAGATGAAAGCCTTCAGAAGGCGGCGCAGAATCTTTTAAAATCCACATATGCTGACGAAAGTGACAAGGATTATTCCGAGCGTCTGGCGATGCTGAAGAGCAAATATAGAGAAAAGCTGGAAGTATATTATGCCGTGGTCTACCTGATGGCAGAATATCAAAGAAAGAGTCATGGGGAGAAAGCCAGTTCAAGGATTCATGAGTGGACGATTAAGCCGGATCAGCTGGGAACCGGATTCTCTATGTCAGGTATTCCTCTACGGCTTTTTTTGCGGATAGCGGATTGCGCTGCATTACATACCGATTGGGATTTTTCACATATATTAGAACTGCCAAAAGAAGATAGCGGATATGCCCATGATATGATCCATCCGCGGTTTGTGGCGGTTATGTTGCAGCTGGGAGATGCATTGGATGTTGATAATGACAGATTTCATCTGTTTACAAAGCCTTTTATTGGCGAACTGCCCGAGATGTCGGCTAAGCATTTTGAAAAACATCAATCTATTCGGCAATTACAGATATCGCCGGAGGAAATTGTCATAGAAGCAGATTGTGATAATCAGGAAGCTTTGCGGCTGGTAAGGAATGAATGCGATGCGATCGAGGACATTTTGAAATCAGCCAGTTATCATTGGTCAGAGATATCTCCGGAAGAATTAAACGGATGTCTGCCGACGATGCACCCTCCGAAAATTAAGCTGACAGGCAAGGCGATCCCAATAGAACTGGTTTCGGCTAAATTTAATATTTCCCAAGTTAAGGCGTTTCAGCTTCTTGAAGGCAGTAATGTCTATTTTGGGCATTTGGTTTTCCTCAGGGAGGTTCTACATAATGCGATTGATGCAACTAAGTTCCAGTACTGGGAAGACTATAAAAACAGAAGTACGATTCGTCTTTCCAAAAGAAAAAAGAATGTTGAGGATGTGGGGTTTGAGGAACTGCTCAGCCAATCGGATGTAACGTTCTATCCAATAGAAATCCATTTTAAAATTGTCGGCAGGCGACATAAAAATAGCGATGGAGATGTGATAGATGAGTATGTATCTGTAGAAAACGTTGATATAGAAAGCGAAGCGGATATGGATATAGGGGTTCTTGTCTCGATTAAGGATTATGGGACGGGAATATCTAAAGCAGATTTGGCGGCTATGTCATCGGTGGGTGATAGCTATGCGGCAAAACGGAGAAAAATTTCCAGCATGCCAGAATGGCTTCAACCTACTGGGCAGTTTGGGATAGGTTTACAATCTGTATTTCTCATATGCCGTTCGTTCAAAGCTTTTACGAGGACTCATAGCGGGGAAATGTATGAGATAGCGTTCAATTCCGCCGTACACCAGCAGGGATATATCAATACAAAGCCTAGACAGGCGGAGGAAGGAGAAACATACGGTACACGGTTTGAGATATTTGTAGACTGTAAACATAAACTACCACATAAGCAATGTAGGGATGCTTGGAATCTGGAGGATTCAGATGCAGACAGATTCAGCTCCGGATATGAATCAAACCGCAGAATTCGACATTCAAAGGAATTATTGTCACAGATGGTGGTCTATATAAATAGTCTGATTGGCGAGCCAATATTTCCTATATATGTCCATGTGGACAAAGAGTGTATAGATGAAGAATACATGAGATTTATTGAAAAGCATGCCAGTAAGATGGTCTTTGATTCAGATTACAAAGGGGATATTAAATATGAAGATATATCGAATGCTGTAAGCTGGATCTTTCGTGCGGGAAAGGATTTGCAGGGGAGAGCGTTCGAAGATAAGAAGTACATAGTCAGAAAAATTGAGAATGGTTTATGTGCTTTAGACTGCCAGAATGCGAAACTGCATATCTGGAATTCTAAAGTGTGTACGAGTGCAACGATGGGAGCTAAACGCCTGATGGCAGAGGAATACACTGAGGCAGACGGAAAGGCGGAGCGAAAAACAAGGGTGTATCTGAAAGGCATTCACATCTGTGAATACAGAAAGGACGGAGATGCAGAACTTCTGGAGAGCCTTGATATAAAAGGGCGCTTTAAACGGGAATATATCAATTTGAACAGAGATGAATTTACAGAGGCGGGATTAGACTTTCTGTCAAAGGGATATGATGAGATTTTAAATTCTTTTAGAGAGGCACTGGAAAAGTTTTCAGGTATAGATGATGAGTCTGGTGAAGAACAACCCCAAAAAGATCAAACCCAAAAAGATCAAACCCAAAAGGACGGTAACAAATCTGAGGAAACAGGTAGTGATTTTGGTACATTAATTAATAAGAATATTAATAAACTTATTGAAGAATATCAAGAAAAAAAGAACGAGGAAATTTGGCGGAAAATAAACGAAACGGTATTATCAGTGTTTTGCTTGTCATTTTTTGTCAGGATAAGGAAGCATAAGGAGATAAGCCCCTGCTGTGGCAGATTAAATGAGCGGGGCAGGGAGTGCCAGTGGATCAAACTGAATGATCTGTTGATTGAAACACTGTCTAAAAAGGACGAGAAAGGAAACAGCAAGCGCCAGTTTTTTACAAAGGGATTTTTCAAGGATATTCCTGTTTATTATGAGTTATCGTTGGGGAAGGGAAGAGAGCCTAAAGCGGATAAACATACCAGCTTATTTTTTCCTGAAATTTTAAGTCCCGAGAACAGGGTGGCGATCATAAGTAGACGAGAAGACATACATTCCAGCTGGAATCATTATGTATTAATATTGGAAGAAAAAACATTTCAATTATTTGTCCGAAATATAAACAGGGTGGAAGACTGGAAAAGTTATATGTCGGAGATCGAAGTCAGAGGGAATAAGCTCCTGACGGAGTTTGAGATGTTATATGACAAAATTAAGAAAGAAAATGACGCAGAGGAATACGATCTTGAAAATCAGAAGGTTCTTAAATGGATGTTAAGTAATATTCCCAGCTGTGGTATATGGGCTTCTTTGGATGGTAATACAAGAATGAATATACTGACAGAGGAAATATCAGATTCTATTTATTATAATACGAGCATGAAATATCTGCTTTTGGAACGTATTCTGGAACAAAATGATAAGTTTGGTGGAAAACGTTATGTGACATTGACCTGGAAAGGGTACGAGGAAATGGGACTAGGTGAGATGCCGTCCAGTGTATGTTATGTGACCAGAGGTTATCTTGCAAAAAAACAGGACAATATTATGCTTTTGCCGGTGAAGGGAAGCTGTGTAAAAGATCTGCTTGGAGTTTATTCTGATGATGATTTTAAAATTGTAATTAAGATTTTAATCAAATATATTAGCTACTATGGCATCCATGATAAGGTAAAAGGATATGTAGAGGACTTCATTAATGAGAGGGAAGTGGGGGAGGACCGATTTTATGTACGCTTCGTTGAGTTGGCTAAACGCCTTGGCATAGTAGAGCTAAAACAATTGCCTGAGACTTTCCGGATTCAATATGTTATGGAACTCGAAAAGGCTATTGAAAAGGAAAAAGAAAAAGGATCAGGAGAAGGGGAGCATGAGTATGCAAAGAAAGAACTGGAATCATTGCTGGGGGAGGGAGAGGATAAGAAGGATAAGTTGGAACGATTTTATCTTCTCATGCCAGAGGCGGAGGATGTAATAGGGACATTTATTGAGCAAAACGGAAATGAATCTCAATTAAAAGAACGTGAAGAAATGTTGCAAAAAATTGCAAAAATTATGTTAGTCATTCAACAAGTAGTACTTGGAATTCACAGGCAATCTTTGGCCCAAAAAGATCAAATAAAAGAAATGAAGAAAAATATTTGGGGGACATCAAGCGAGAAAGATCAGATGATAAAATATGTCCAGGAGCATAATAAGAAACAGATCCCCAGGAAGGAAATTGAAGTCTGTTATGAGAATATGATTCAGGAAATGATGGAGATAATCTACATTAGGAGGTTGAAAGAAAAAGTAAATCAAACAGCAGATAAAAGCATAGAGGTTGAGTTTGTTGGAGATGGTATCTATATTTCCTGATGTAAACCGTTGTTTCATAAAAACAGAATAGGCAGAAACTTAACTTTTGCATATGATAGTAGGGGAGCAATAAAGGAAGGGATATTTATGGTTTTAGATAAAGAGGAATACAAAGCTAAAGATATAAACGAATATGGTGATTTTTCTCAGGTTATAATGAGCGTTGCTGAAATTACGTTCAATCTACTGAAAGATGTATATGGAAGCGATAAAATAGAGCTTCCTATTTCTATCGAGGATGTTGCAAGGGGCTTGGGGTTAAGTATTTATGCCCGAAATTTGAATTTTGCAAATCCAAGAAAATATAATCAGAGGATTGGGGAATTGGATGGTACCAATATCTATATCGAGGATACTGCGGATTGGGATGTAAAGAGGTTTGCAATAGCCCATGAAATAGGACACTTTATAATAGATAAGGGAAGGGGACCCGCACAGTATTCTCTGCCATTGCTTGCCAGTAACAGCAATGAACTAGTGTCAGATGTCTATGCACTTTTTTTGCTGGTGCCTTTTGAATTGTTTCTGAGTGAATTTGAGTCATATATTAATAATATAGAAACACTTCCCATAAATATCAATCACTGGTGGAGACAACTAAGCACCAAAGCCGAAGTGCCTTATTATAACATAGCCAGTGGATATGCGTACTTTAAATTTGCGGCATTGGAACACTATAGAACTAAAATTGCAAATAAGTCTTTAAAAACACAGATCGCGGAGTATGGGGAATTATTTTATTAAAGAGTCCTAAACCGTGCGGAGAATATTTATGATTTACCGGTTGCCGAATGGCAACCGGATATTTTTAACCAAAAGTGGGAAATTAAGATAGCTTTTTACTTGCTTTTTATATCTCCATAGATTAGAATAATTAAGAAAATATAAAGTAAAATCCGAATGATTGGAAATAATAAATACAATATAGATATTTCTAAAGAACGATATAAGGATGAATGCCGGAGATGAGGAAAGTAATAACATACGGATCTTTCGATCTGTTCCATGAAGGACATTATAATCTGCTGAAGAGAGCAAAGGCGTTAGGGGATTACCTGATCGTTGGGATTACCACAGAACAGTATGATGAATCCAGAGGAAAGCTGAATATTATAGATTCCCTGATAAACCGGATTGATAATGTCCGTGCTACGGGATTTGCGGATGAGATTATTATTGAGGATCATGCCGGGCAGAAAGTGGAAGATATTCAGAAATATAATATAGATGTATTTGCAATAGGTTCCGATTGGGTAGGAGCCTTTGATTATTTAAAGGAATACTGCGAAGTGGTCTATCTGGAGAGAACCAGGAATGTTTCGTCTACTTTGCTACGGATGAAGGAGCGCTCTATTATTAAACTGGGAGTGATCGGGTGCGGGAGGATTGCCAGAAGGTTTATGCCGGAGACAAAGTATGTGAGTGGAGTTGCAGTGGTCAGCGTGTATAATCCGCATATTAGAAGTGCAGAAGCGTATGCACAGAAATTTGAGCTTGACAGCTATACAGATGATTTGGAGGAGTTCTTTGAAGGCATTGATGCCGTATATATTGCATCTCCTCATGAGACCCATTATGAGTATACTAAGGCAGCGCTTTTACATCATAAGCATGTGCTCTGTGAGAAGCCCATGACCCTGAAAAAAAATCAGGCCGAAGAGCTATTTAAAATAGCGAAGGAGAGAAAGCTGGTCTTGTTGGAGGCCATTAAAACAGCCTATTCGCCCGGATTCAACCAGCTAATCAGCGTGGCAAAGAGCGGCGTGATCGGACAGGTTCAGGACGTGGAAGCGTGCTTTACCCGGCTGACAAGGGAAGAACTCAGGGAAAGGCAGGATAGGGAGTTTGGGGGAAGTTTTACGGAATTTGGAAGCTATACGCTTTTGCCGATGATTAAACTGCTGGGAACGGATTATAAGGAAGTCAGGTTTGATAGTATCCTGGCGGATAATGGAATTGATCTGTATACGAAAGCGTCCTTTCGATATGAGAATGGGTTTGCAATGTCTAAGACAGGCGTGGGAGTAAAATCCGAGGGGCAGTTGATTGTAGCGGGAACCCAGGGGTATATATTGGCGCCGTCTCCCTGGTGGCTCACAAAGTCGTTTGAGGTAAGATATGAGGATGCCAAGAAAATCGATCAGTATACCGTTAATTTTTTGGGATATGGATTGAGATATGAGATCAGTGATTTTGTATATATGATCAATGGGAATGGGCAACGGGGATATAAGCTGACCCGGGGAGAGTCTATTGTTATGGCCGGGATTATGGAGAAGTTTTTGGAGCAGAGGCTATAGTGAAGATGCGGGATTGAGAACAGATTTGCTTAATAAAGGTGAAGCCGCATATTAATTATTTTGAGGTCATCATAAAATACTTTATGGGAGATAATAGAAAGTAAAATGATTGAATTAACTCCACAACAGCTAAGACAACTTCAATTAATTGAACTGGAAATGCTTGAGGAGATAGACAGGATATGTAAAAAATGTAACATTAGATATACGATTATTGGAGGAACATTACTAGGAGCAGTAAGAAATGGGGGATTTATTCCTTGGGATGATGATGCGGATGTTGCTATGCTGCGCTCGGAATATGAAAAATTCTGCCAGGTATGCGAAATAGAATTAAACAAAGAAAAATTCTATTTCCAAAATATGGATAATACTCATGGCTATAGATGGGGATATGCCAAACTAAGAAGAAAGAATACATTATTTTTAAGAGAAAATCAGGAACATATGCCTTATGAACAAGGCATTTTTCTTGATATTTTTCCTATTGATGGAACTCCGGACAATTATTTGTTAAGGCTATTTCATGAGTTTAGGTGTTTTTGCGTGAGAAAAATATTATGGTCTGAAGTGGGGAAGAAAGCAGAGAAAAATAAAATAAAAAAATTGCTTTATCAATTATTGAGTAAAATTCCAGAGGAAAAAGTTAAAATAGCATATCGAAAATTAATTTTAAAGCATGATTCTGAAACGACAAAAATAGTCAGAACTTTAACATTTCCTGCACCTAAAAAGCTCAGAGGATATTATAGAAGATGGTTTGCAGAAACAGCGCTTATAGAATTTGAAAATGAAAATTTTTATGGAGTGAAAGATTATGATGGATGGTTATCATATGAGTTCGGCAATTATATGCAGCTTCCGCCTAAAGAAAAGCAGAAAGCCCATCCTGTCAGTAAAATAAAGTTAATTTCTTAATAGGGATGGGCGCATAAGATGGCAAATATAGCATTAATAATTGCTGGGGGCATGGGGGAAAGAATGCACCAAAATATGCCTAAACAATTTTTGAGTGTAAATGATAAACCAATAATAGTGTATACTATGGAGTGCTTCCAAAATCATCCGGATATAGATGCAATTTATGTAGCATGTCTCAAAGGTTGGGAATGCATTTTGAAAGCATATGCAAAACAATTTGATATAACAAAGCTGGAAGTGGTTATAGAAGGCGGAATTAATGGACAGGCATCAATCAGAAATGGTGTGTATGCGATAGCAGAAAAATATGGAATTGATGATTTGATATTAATCCATGATGCAATCCGTCCAATGCTTTCTGCCGATATCATTTCAGATAATATTGCTAAATGTAAAAATTTTGGAAATGCAATTACTGTGATTCCGTGTATGGAAGCTATGCTCAAGTCGGAGGATGAGCTTGAATCGAGAGAAAGTATTCTTAGAAATTCCCTGTTTAGGGCGCAAACGCCCCAAACGATAAGCGTAGGAAATGCGGTAAGGATTCACAGGGAAGCCCTTAAGCAAGGGATAGTTAATTCTGTTGCTACATGTACACTGCTATTGGAATTGGGAGAGAAAGTCTTTTTTGCGAAAGGCTCGGAGCTAAATATAAAAATTACGACTACAGATGATATAACGATATTTAAGGCACTTTTATCGATGCAAAAAAGTCCATGGATGAAATGAAATGGTGGAAGGGAAAAACATGAATGTAGCAGAATATTTGGTTTCTTTTATTGAAAAGAAGCAAATAGACAGGGTGTTTGGTGTTGTTGGAGGAGCGGTGTTATGGATATGTAAAGCTTTTAATGAAAGTCAAAAAATTCAACCTGTTTTTACAAACCATGAACAAACAGCAGTTATGGCTGCAGATGGATGGGCGCGTGTTAGTGGGAAACCAGGGGTTGTTTTTACGATTAATGGTCCGGGAATGACCAATGCGGTAACAGGAATAGCGCAAGCTTGGACTGATTCTTCTCCGGTGATACTAATAACGGGAAATTCTAATTTAAATAGTGTTAAATATGAAAGAGAAAAAAGAGTTCGGCAATATGGCACACAAGATGTAAGAACAGATGAGATTATGAAGTCAATAACAAAAAAGTCATTTTTGTTAGAAAGACCGGAAGACGCTCCCAAATGTTTTGAAGAGGCTTATATATTAAGCATGGAAGGAAGGCCAGGGCCTGTTTGCATAGAAATACCTATTAATGTTCAATCGGCGGAGGTACCAGAAGATATATCTTATGATCTCGTTGATTGGAAAGTACATTATAATGAATTTGGGGCTGTGAAGATAGCCGATGTTCTTAAAAAAGCAAAAAGGCCGTTAATTCTTGCCGGACAAGGAATAAGGCTTGCGGGGGCAGTGGGGCAGTTTAGGACATTTATTAAGAAGTATCAGATACCAGTAGTTAATTCCAGAATGGGAATAGACTCTATGGTGTCTGACTCGGAATTATATGTTGGAAGAGCAGGTAATCATGGAAACCGGGCATCACATTTTGCAATTCAGACATGTGATGTTTTGTTGGTGATAGGAAGCAGATTAGCGCCTAATACGACTGGCTATGATGTAAGTAAATTTTCGAACCAATCATACAAAATACTAATTGAAGTAGAGAAGTGTGAGTTAGAGAAGTATCGAATGCATATAGATGAAGTTATCAATACGGATTTAAAGATATTTTTGGATAAAATGAATCAGGTCGAACAATTCGAGACAGACGCGGAACGAAAAAAATGGATTAAATGTTGTGTTGAGTGGAAGAAAAGTTATCCGATTATGCAAGAAAAATATTATGTGACCCCCCAAATTAGTACTTATAGGGCTGTTGAAGTAATAAGTAATTTGGCAGAAGATAAGGATTTGATTTTATCTGATACGGGTTCATGTTGCAGTATTGTGTCTCAGGTATGGAATGTGAAAGAAGGGCAAAGAATCTTTATTTCAGGCGGACTTTCTGCGATGGGGTATTGGGCTACATCTATGGGAGTGGCATTTGGAAATAAAGGTAATGGAAGGGTGATATGTTTTGTTGGCGATGGAAGTCTTCAAATGAACATACAAGAGCTTTCCACTATAAAGTCTTATGGATTACCAATTAAATTTTTTGTTATAAACAACAATGGATATCAGTTTGTGAGAATGTCTCAACGTGCATATGGGATAGAACCTCCTTTTGGGACGGAGATCAAATCGGGGGTTCCAATTCCTGAGATACGGAAGATTGTAGAAGCATATGGACTCAATTATACAAAGTGTGCCGAACCACAGTTATTAGAAGCCGTGGTGAAAAATGTGTTGAATTCTAATCAAACGGAAGTGTGTGAAATTTTTGTTGAAGAGGAACAAGAGGTATGTCCGAGATTAAAATCAGTTGCACTAAAAGATGGGACTTTTGTTTCTCCAGAATATCATAACTTATATCCATTTCTAGAGAAAGATATTTTAGAAAAGGAGCTTAAAAAAGCATATTGAGGAAGGCGAAGAAATTGAGTAAAATTTATGTATGGGGAACTGGGCTTATTTTGGCCAGAATTTTAGACTATAAAATATGTATAGATCAGATAGAAGCATTTATAGATAATGATGAAAGAAAAACAGAATATCTCGGTAAGAAAGTTTTGAGACCACAGGAGATAGAGTCTGATTATGATGCAATAATTGTGGCTAATATGCACACAAAAGAAATATATGACCAGTGTATAGCGCTAGACATTGATATTAACAAAGTCTTGTTTTTGTATAATAATATTCAAACGAAAGACATTAACATAAACTATGGCTTGATGGAGAAAATATTGGGGACCGAATATACACGAGCGGTTAAGTCCAGATATCACTTGGTTAGAAATATATCTAAAGATGAGATACAATCTGGTTTTTGTGATGAGTTGTATGAAACAAAATTATTTAAAGATGATTATATTAGGGCGAAAACATTAGAATTAGTAGCGGAAGAAATACGGAAAAATAATATTGAAGGAGAGACAGCCGAACTTGGAGTGTTCCAAGGGGATTTTTCACAGTTAATCAACATGATGTTTCCTGATAAAAAGTTGTATTTATTTGATACTTTTAACAGCTTTAGAGAAATTGAAGCATTTAGAGAAAAAGAGAGTGGTAGCTGTAATGAAGTGTTTATTGATTCGTTTAAAAATGTTGATGTGGAAAAAGTGCTTAGTAAAATGAAATACCCAGAGAATATTATAGTAAAAATGGGATTATTTCCAGAATCTTTAGAAGGGCTGGAAGAAAAATTTGCATTTGTTTCATTAGATGTGGATTTTAAAGAGTCTACAATAAGCGGGTTAGAGTACTTTTATCCCAGATTGGAAAAGGGTGGATATATTTTTATTCATGATTATAACTATGGATATTTTGATTGTGTAAAAGAAGCTATAGACTATTATGAGAGTAAATGGGGGGGGGGTGCTTATGTAAAGTACCTATACCAGACGCGGTAGGGACAATAGTAATAACGAAGTAGGCTATTAGAGAAAATAGTTAAGGGTATAAAAGTAAGGAGTAAATGTATGGATTGGGACAGAATAGAAAATATTATAAGCCTAGCGAAAAGTGATGATTATAAGGTGTGTGTATGGGGAGGGGGATATGTAGGAACGAATTATGGTTATGAATTACTTAAAGAGTTAGGGATTAATATAGATTTTTATTGCGATAATAATGATGAGTTGATTGGTAAAGAGATAAAGGATGGAATTCCATGCGTAAATAAAGAACAGATAACAAACCAAGTGATATGTTTTGTAATGGTTTCAAGACATTTAGTGAATGATATAACGGTGCAGCTTACTGAAATGGGAGTAACCAATATTATAAATTATTTAGATTTATGTGAGTACCAATCGAAAAATTTTTTTGAGTTTCAGAAAAGAAATCAGATAGCGATATATACTTGTGTGGTGGGGGAATATGATGAAGTAGAGGAACCAGAAATGATTGAAAATAATTGTGATTATTACATAATTTCTGACAAAGCTCCAAAGAAAAACACAATATATAATTATATTAATATTGATAAACTTGGGAAGAGTGATTTAGATGATACTAGAAAAAACAGGTATTGCAAAATAAATGCACACAAGGTTTTTCCTCAATATAGGTATTCCATTTATATTGATGGGAATATAGTCTTGAAGAAAGGAATTATGCAATATATACAAAAACTTCCTAAAACGAGAATTATTGCCTTGGCGAGGGCAAGCCATACAAGCATATATGCAGAAGCTTTGAGGTGCATGATGCATGGCAGAGATGATAAACAAAAATTTTTAGATCAAACTGAGAAATATTGGCTGGAAGGAATGCCAGAAGATTTTGGTTTAGTGGCACCAACAATTATGGTGAGAGAACATAACAATCCAATATGCGTGAAGCTTATGGAAGAATGGTGGAAGGAGGTGGCCAAGTATTCTAAAAGGGATATGATATCTTTACCATATGTGTTGTGGAAAAATGGATATACAATTAATGATATAGAGACTCTTTCGGATATACCAGATGTTTTAGATGGTGATGAATGGACTTTTAAGCGTGATCATAAGAAGTCGAGAATTAAATAGAGCGTATTGTTGAGCTTTGGAGGATAAACATGACATATACTGAACTAAAAAATATTCAATATACATGGAAGGGGAAGGTTTGTCTTTTTGGAGCGGGACTGATAGGATGCACATGGGGTTACAATATTATCAAAACGATAGGGTTCAATATAGATTATTATTGCGATAATAATAAAAAAGAGAATACAATTATTAAGAATGGTATTAGAATTATTCCTTTACAAAAGTTATATTCTTTTAAAGAAAATGTTTTAATTTTTATAACAGTAATAGACAGAAATCAGGAAAGCATTAAAGAACAATTAAAAGAGAATGGCATAGTCAATATAGTAGAAATGGATAATTTTTTTTTACAGACCTTTTGTGAAAGCTTATTTGAAATAAACGATAAAGATTTAAATGAGAAGTATAAATTTATTTTAGATGATGAAGAGTTTCTGAAAATGCTTTTTGAAGAAAGGCTAGGCTATGCACTAGATTTAGAAAATCCATTGACATATAATGAAAAATTGCAATGGTTGAAATTGTATGATAGGGAAAAGGCTTATAATCGTTTAGTAGATAAATACGAAGTGAAAAAATATATAGGTAGATATGTGGGAGAAGAATATGTAGTTCCTACTTTGGGGGTATGGAATAATTTTTCAGAGATTGATTTTGATTTATTGCCAAATCAGTTTGTGCTAAAATGTACGCATGATTCAGGGAGCGTTATCATTTGTAAAAACAAAGAACTATTAAATATAAATAAGACAAAAAAGATTTTAGAGAATGCATTACAAAGAAATTGGTATTGGTGTAGAAGGGAATGGGTGTATAAGGATGTTAGGCCGAGAATCATGGCCGAAAAATATTTAGAAGATAGTCAGGATGGTGAGTTAAGGGATTATAAATTATTTTGTTTTCACGGGTGTGTAAAGGCGTTATTAATAGCAACAGGACGAATGGGGATTGGCGAAGCTAAAACAGATTTTTTTGATGCGGAGTTAAACCATATTAACATGAGGAGCGGGCATCCTAATTCGGAAGTGTCTCC
>Ga0137297_11247_pt1 | contig 15246 bp, 13 predicted proteins | sample RamsorincwithD2O_FD_97191 | JGI IMG/M metagenome (GOLD analysis project Ga0137297, IMG submission 97191) | Mouse cecal microbial communities from Vienna, Austria - Mucin amended with D2O | ecosystem: Host-associated > Mammals > Digestive system > Large intestine > Cecum | place: Austria: Vienna... | reverse complement strand
CAGGCCCTTTTAGATGCAGGCATCGGCGGGGATGTGCTGGGGGGATATGACAGCGGGATCCTGCAGCCCTATTTCTCTGTGATCGCAAAGGATGCCAGGGCAGATCAGAAGGGGGAATTTCTGGCTGTGGTAAAGGGGACCTTGAGAAAACTGGCGGATCAGGGAATCAACAGGAAGAGCCTTTTGGCAGGCATGAATTTCTATGAGTTCCGGTACAGGGAAGCAGACTACGGCAACTATCCCAAGGGCCTGATGTATGGCCTTTTATCCCTGGACAGCTGGCTGTATGACGGGGATCCCCTGATGCACCTGGAGTATGAGGAGACATTTGCATATCTGAAGGAGGCTGTGGAGGAAGGGTATTTTGAGAAATTGATCAAAGACTATCTGCTGGATAATCCTTTTGAGGCAGTGATAGTCGTGAAGCCGGAGAAGAACCTGACGGCCAGGGAGGATGCCGAGACGGCCAGGAAGCTGGCAGCCTACAAGGAGAGCCTGTCAAAGGAGGAGATAGAGGATCTGGTTGTCCAGACCAGGGAGCTGGAGGAGTATCAGGACACGCCGTCCACCAGGGAGGAGCTGGAGCTGATTCCCATGCTGAGAAGGGAGGATATAGGGACCCAGGCGGAGAAGGTAAACTGGACAGAGCATCTGATTGACGGAGTCCAGGTACTGCATCACAACCTGTTTACCTCCGGTATCGGATACTTAAGAGTGCTGTTTAATACGGACCGGGTGCCTACAGAGGATCTGCCTTACGTAGGGCTTTTAAAGTCTGTGCTGGGATATGTGGATACGGAACATTACGGTTACGGCGATTTGACCAGTGAGATCCATCTGAATACCGGTGGAATCAGCTTCAGCACCAGCTCTTATGTGGATTTGCAGCATTTGCCGGACTTTACAGGAGCATTTGTGGCGGAGGCCAGAGTGCTGTATGAGAAGCTGGAGTTTGGTTTTTCCATGCTGGGGGAGATCCTTACTAGGTCAAAGCTGGATGATGTGAAGCGGCTGGGAGAGGTGCTTAGAGAGACCAAATCCCGTTCCAGGATGAAGCTGGAGAATGCCAGCCACAGCGCGGCAGTAGCCAGGGCCACGTCCTATTTCTCACCTACCTCTGCGTTTAACGACTGTACAGGGGGAATCCGGTATTATCAGTTTCTGGAGGATACGGTCCGGGATTATGAGAAGAATGCCGGGAAGCTGATTGAGAAGCTGAAAGAGGTGGCAGGAAGGCTGTTTACCATTGACAATATGCTGGTCAGCTATACGGCGGATGAGAAGGGCTTTGGAACCCTTAAAGAGGCCATGAAGAAGCTGACAAAGGATTTGCCGGAGGGAAAGAAGGAGACGTATCCCTTTGTGTTTGACGGGGGAAATAAAAACGAAGGGTTTAAGACCTCCTCCCAGGTAAATTATGTAGCCAGGTGTGGCAATTTCCGCACAGGCGGTTTTGCGGGGGAAGAGGGGGAAGACGGTTTCCCGGGATATGAGTATACCGGGGAGCTGAGAATCCTGAGGCTGATTTTAAGTTATGACTACCTGTGGCTGAACCTGCGGGTGAAGGGCGGAGCCTACGGGTGCATGAGCGGATTCGGACGGTCCGGGGAGGGGTATTTTGTGTCCTACAGGGATCCCAATCTGGCGGAGACCAATCAGGTGTATGAGAAGATTGTGGAGTATCTGGAGGAGTTTGACGCGGATGAGAGGGATATGACAAAATATGTGATAGGAACCATAAGCGCCCTGGATACGCCGCTGACACCGTCGGATAAGGGGGCCAGAGGGCTCTCCGCCTATCTGTCCGGGGTGACAGATGAGATGCTTCAGGAGGAGAGAGACCAGATTTTGGCAGCCACACCGGAGGATATACGGAAGCTGGCCGGGATTGTGAAGGCGATCTTAGGGACAGGGAGTGTGTGCGCTATCGGGAACGATGAGAAGGTGGAGAAGAACAGGGAGATGTTTGGGGAAGTGAAGAATCTGTATCGCGGGTGAGGGTTATTGTCGGAAGGGCCGCTTCGGAGCAACTACGTTGCCGGCATGAGCGCAGGATAAAGATTCCGTGGATGGTAATGTTAAGAATCTTAAGAAGCAAAAGTAACAGTTTAAGGGTTAACTGAATGTTACAAGTGGAAGAGGACGATACGGATTACAAGGAGGAAACGGATTGACAAAGGAAAATTATAAGTCTGGCTTTGTTGCTTTGGTAGGGAGGCCCAATGTGGGGAAGTCTACTTTGATGAATCATTTGATCGGACAGAAGATTGCCATCACCTCAGATAAGCCTCAGACCACCAGAAACCGGATACAGACGGTGTACACGGATGAGCGGGGGCAGATTATTTTTCTGGATACGCCGGGGATTCATAAGGCGAAAAATAAGCTGGGCCAGTATATGGTAAGTGTGGCGGAAGGCACGCTGAGCGAGGTGGACGTGGTGTTGTGGCTGGTGGAGCCGGGGACTTTTATTGGAGCCGGGGAGCAGCATATTGCAGAGCTTTTAAAGAAAGTGAAGACACCGGTGATTCTGGTTATCAATAAGGTAGATACGGTAAAGAACCGGGAGGATATCCTGAAATTTATTGACGCATACAGAAATGCCTGTCAGTTTGCGGAGATTGTGCCTGCCTCGGCGCTGAAGGGGGAAAATATGGATACGATGCTGAAGCTTCTGTTTCAGTATCTGCCCTTCGGCCCCCAGTATTATGACGAAGAGACGGTTACGGATCAGCCTATGCGCCAGATCGCGGCGGAGTTAGTCAGGGAAAAGGCTTTGAGGCTTCTGGAGGACGAGATTCCTCACGGGATTGCAGTGACCGTGGAAAAGATGACGGAGCGGGACAACGGGATGTTTGACATAGAAGCCACCATTGTCTGTGAGAGGGAATCCCACAAGGGTATTATCATCGGGAAGGGCGGAGCCATGTTAAAGAAAATCGGCAGCGCTGCCAGGCGGGAGATTGAGAACCTGATGGGGGCCAGGGTAAACCTGCAGCTGTGGGTAAAGGTTCGCAGGGAATGGCGTGACAGCGAGCTGTATATGAAAAATTATGGTTATTTCCAATGAGAGAGCTGGTAGAGCTGACCGGCATGGTCATAAAATCCTCTCCCGTGGGAGAATATGATAAGCGGCTGGTGATCTTAACAAGAGAAAGAGGAAGGATTACTGCCTTTGCCAGAGGGGCCAAAAGGCCGGGGAACAGCCTTATGGGGCCCTCCAGGCCTTTTGCCTTTGGCAATTTTAAACTGTATGAAGGCAGGGAGGCATATAATCTTCAGGGGGCGGAGATCAGCCAGTATTTTGAGGAACTGGTAATGGACATGGAAGGAGCCTGCTACGGCCAGTATTTTCTGGAGCTGGGAGATTATTATTCCAGAGAGAATTTAAACGGTGAGGCCCTTCTGCTTCTCATATACCAGTCCCTGCGGGCCCTTTTAAAGCCTGCCATACCAAACCCTCTGGTTCAGAGAATCTTTGAACTGAAGGCCATGGTTCTAAACGGAGAATACACACAGTACCCTCCCAGGCCTGTCAGCGAATCTGCCAGCTATACCTGGGAGTTTGTGGTTACTTCTCCTATAGAAAAGCTTTATACCTTTGTGGTGACAGATGAGGTTTATGAAGAATTCTGCCAATGCGTGGAAATCAACAAAAGCCGCTATATAGACCGGGATTTCCATTCCCTGGAGATTTTAAAAACTCTGATTCAATATTCTCAAACATATTGAAACTATGGAAAAAACAGGTTATAATCTAAAAAGCAACAAACTCGAACATGTGCCAAAGCAGGAGGGAATTATGAAAAGGTTTAAGGTGGCGGCAGTTATCATTTTGAGCGGCTTGCTGTTGTACGGATGTAAGATGGGCGGGGAAAGCAGCCAGTTTCCGCCGGAGCAGAGTACGATATATGTAAGCCGGGATGGAGAGGTCTATACAGCCCTGGTAAAGGAGTACGATACTAGCCATGGATATTACAGTGCAGAGGAGCTGAAAGCCATGGCAGAACAGGAAGCTGCAGAATATAATGCAGAATATCCGTCCGGACAGGAGGGCGCCGCTGCAGTTTCCCTGACGGAATGCAGTCTGGAGAACGGAACGGCAAAAGTGGTGTACCGGTATCTGACAGGTGATGATTTATGCCGTTTTACAGAGGCAGCCGGCGATCAGATCAATCAGGTGGAGGATTTTAAGGTATCCACAGTGGCAGACGGGCTGGGCAAGATGAATGAGACAGGTGGAACCTGGGTGGAGGTAAAGAATAACAGCACCATAGACCCAGGGGAGATAATGAAGAAAAGCAAGCTGAACCTGGTGGTGATAACCGGCGGGGCTTCGGTCCAGACAGAAGGAAAGATTCTGTATTACAGCGGAAACGTAAACTTAAAAGACGAGTTTACAGCACAGGTCACAGAAGGCAGTGCATGTCTGATTTTTAAATAGGACTGTATAATAAATGAAAAAGAGGCAGGGAAGAGACGATGGAAAAAACAATGGAAAAGATAGTGGCATTAGCCAAATCCAGAGGATTCGTGTATCCGGGTTCTGAGATATACGGCGGTCTGGCTAATACCTGGGATTATGGAAATCTGGGTGTTGAATTAAAAAATAATGTAAAGAAAGCCTGGTGGAAAAAGTTTATCCAGGAAAGCCCGTACAATGTAGGCGTGGACTGTGCGATTCTGATGAATTCCCAGACCTGGGTGGCTTCCGGCCATTTGGGCGGTTTCTCCGATCCCCTTATGGACTGCAAGGCATGTAAAGAGCGCTTCCGCGCCGACAAGCTGATCGAAGACTATATGGAGGAGAAGGGTATTGCCATAGAAGGCAGCATAGACGGATGGTCCCAGGAGAAGATGAAGCAGTACATCGAAGAGAACAATATCTGCTGCCCAAGCTGCGGGAAGCATGATTTCACGGATATCCGCCAGTTTAACCTGATGTTCAAGACCTTCCAGGGCGTCACGGAGGATGCCAAGAACACTGTATACTTAAGGCCGGAGACGGCACAGGGGATTTTCGTAAACTTTAAGAATGTTCAGAGAACCTCCAGAAAGAAGGTTCCCTTCGGCATCGGCCAGATAGGCAAATCCTTCAGAAATGAGATTACACCCGGCAACTTTACCTTCCGCACCAGAGAGTTTGAGCAGATGGAGCTGGAGTTCTTCTGCACACCGGGAACGGATCTGGAGTGGTTTGCATACTGGAAGGAGTTCTGCATCAACTGGCTGAAATCCTTAGGGATCAGGGATGACGAGATGAGAGCCAGGGATCATTCTCCTGAGGAGCTTTGCTTCTACAGCAAGGCCACCACAGACATTGAGTTTTTATTCCCCTTTGGATGGGGTGAGCTGTGGGGGATCGCTGACAGAACTGATTATGACCTGACTCAGCACCAGAATACGTCCGGGCAGGATATGTCTTATTTTGATGATGAGAAGAAGGAAAAATATATTCCTTATGTGATCGAGCCGTCCCTGGGCGCTGACCGTGTGACTCTGGCTTTTCTGTGCGCGGCTTACGATGAGGAGGAGATCGGGGAAGGGGACGTCCGCACCGTGCTTCATTTCCATCCGGCTATCGCACCGGTAAAGGTAGGGGTGCTTCCGCTGTCCAAGAAGCTGAATGAGGGGGCGGAGAAGATCTACACGGAGCTGAGCCAGTATTTCAACTGTGAATTTGACGACAGGGGAAATATCGGTAAACGCTACCGCAGACAGGATGAGATCGGCACGCCGTTCTGTGTGACATATGACTTTGATTCAGAGGAAGACCATGCGGTGACGGTTCGCGACAGGGATACCATGGAACAGGTCAGGGTACCTATTGAGGAGCTGAAGGGCTATTTAGAGGAAAGGCTTAGGTTTTAAAGCTATGTAAATGTTGGAGAACGCGCCTGCATGATGGATTGAAGGAGACATCAGGGCGCGTTTTTATTGCGAAAGGAGAGAAACATATGCTGGAGGAATTGAAGAGGCAGGTTTATGAGGCCAACATGGAACTGCCCAGGAGAGGGCTGGTTACGTACACATGGGGAAATGTCAGCGGAATAGACAGGGAATCAGGCCTGTTTGTCATAAAGCCCAGCGGGGTGGATTATGACAGTCTGAGCCCGGAGGACATGGTGGTGATGAGCCTGGAAGGCAAGAAGGTGGAGGGGGATCTGAACCCGTCTTCCGATACGGCAACCCATCTGGAGCTGTACAAGGCATTTAAGGACATAGGGGGAGTGGTTCACACCCATTCTTCCATGGCTACTGCGTGGGCGCAGGCAGGGCGGGGGCTGCCCTGTTACGGAACCACCCATGCCGATTATTTTTACGGAACCATTCCCTGCACCAGGAATCTGACAGAGAAGGAGATTGAGGAAGGGTACGAGAAAAACACCGGACTAGTGATCATTGAGACATTTAAAGATAAAAACCCTGTTTTTGTGCCTGGAGTCCTGTGCAAGAACCATGGCCCCTTTACCTGGGGGAAGGATGCGCCGGAGGCAGTACATAATGCGGTGGTTTTGGAAGAGGTGGCAAGGATGAATCTGTATACGGAGATGCTGAACCCCAGGGCAGAGCTGGCGCCTCAGTATATGCAGGATAAACATTTTATGCGCAAGCACGGGCCAAATGCTTACTATGGACAGGGAAAATAAAGGAGAAGCCATTATGGATAACAAAAAGCAGACAATCGAATCAGGGAAAGCTGTATTGGGAATTGAACTTGGATCTACCAGGATCAAAGCCGTGTTGATCGATGAGGATCATACCCCCATCGCGTCAGGAAGCTGCCAGTGGGAGAACCGTCTGGAAAATGGTTTCTGGACATACAGCCTGGAGGATGTGTGGACAGGGCTTCAGAGCTGTTATAAGGATTTGACAGAGGATGTAAGGCGCCAGTACGGTGTCTCTCTGAAAAGGACGGCTGCCATCGGTATCAGTGCCATGATGCACGGATACATGGCATTTGACAGAGAGGGAAATCTGCTGGTTCCCTTCAGGACATGGCGCAATACTACCACAGGAAAGGCGGTGGAGGAATTAAGCAGCCTGTTCCAGTTCAATATCCCGGAGCGGTGGAGCATTGCCCATCTGGATCAGGCGGTGCTTAATAAGGAGGAGCATGTAGCAGAGATTGATTATGTCACCACGCTGGCCGGCTATATCCACTGGAGGCTGACAGGGGAGAAAGTGCTGGGAGTGGGGGATGCCTCCGGCATGTTTCCTATTGATTCTGCCACCGGGCAGTATCATCAGAGGATGGCAGAGCAGTTTGATCAGCTGGCTTTATCCAGAGGCTGCCCGTGGAAGCTGGAGGAGATTTTCCCAAGGGTGCTTTCGGCCGGCGAAGAGGCAGGTGTGCTGACAGAGGAGGGAGCCAGGCTTTTGGATCTTTCAGGGCAGCTGGAGGCAGGGATTCCTTTTTGCCCGCCGGAGGGAGATGCGGGAACCGGCATGGCGGCTACCAACAGCGTGGAGGTCAGGACTGGCAATGTATCAGCAGGAACCTCTGTGTTTGCCATGGTGGTTCTGGAGAAGGAATTGTCCAGGCTCCACCGTGAGATCGATATGGTAACCACTCCTGACGGTTCTCCGGTGGCTATGGTTCATGTGAATAACTGTACGTCTGATCTAAACGCCTGGGTAGGTATTTTCAGGGAGTTTGCAGAGGCGGCCAATATGGGGATGGACGATAATGAGCTGTTTGGCATGCTGTACCGGAAAGCCCTGGAGGGAGATGCTGACTGTGGCGGACTGATGTCCTATGGCTATCTGTCTGGTGAACCTATTACAGGAATGGAACAGGGAAGGCCTTTGTTCGTCCGCAGGCCGGATGCCAGATTCAGCCTGGCCAATCTGATGCGCACCCATCTGTATTCAGCTCTGGGGGCTTTGAAGATTGGCATGAGGATCCTGACAGAGGAGGAGCATGTAAGGCTGGATAACCTGCTGGGACACGGAGGATTGTTTAAGACAAAGGGAGTAGGGCAGAGAATTATGGCAGCTGCCATGAATGTGCCGGTTTCCATCATGGAGACGGCCGGAGAAGGCGGGCCGTGGGGCATGGCGCTTCTGGCTGCCTATATGGTGAAGAAGAGTGCGGGCCAGAGCCTGGGCCAGTATCTGGGAGACTGTGTGTTTGCAGGGAATAAGGGGAGCAAAATGGAACCGGATAAAGGAGATGTGGAAGGGTTTGAGCGGTTTATACAAAGGTATCAGGCCGGGCTTTCTGTGGAGAGAGAAGCGGTGAAATGCCTGTAGGGAGCCGGGACAGAATGGAAGGAAGATGAAAGGAGCAGAGGGTATGGCCAAAGAATCAGGTTCTGTGGATTTATTTTTGTTTATGGGGCAATCTAATATGGCAGGCAGGGGAATTGTAAATGATACCTGGCCTGAGAAAGCGCCCAGGGTTCTGGAGGGTGCCGGCTACGAATACCGGGCCGTATCAGATCCGGACAGCCTCCATTTGCTGGAGGAGCCTTTCGGCCGCCTGGAGAACCGGGAGGGAGGCATCCACGACGGATCCATGAAGACAGGTTCCATGGTGGCGGCCTTTGTCAATGCGTATTATGAGAGGACGAAAATTCCGGTGGTAGGGCTTTCGGCTTCGAAAGGCGGTTCTTCTATTCTGGAATGGCAGCCGCAAACGGCTTATCTGACTGATGCCAGAAGGCGTCTGGATGATGCCAGGGGATTTCTTGTTTCTCACGGATACGAAATCCGGCATATTTTTATGCTCTGGTGTCAGGGGGAAACGGACGGGGACCATAAAATGGCGGCCCAGGACTACCAGATGTACTTTTCACGGATGTGGGACGTGATGAAAGAGGGCGGGGTGGAACGGTGCTTTCTTGTGCGGATTGGAAATTATAACGGGGATCAGGATATCAGCTATGACGCGATTATGGAGGCGCAGGATCAGCTTCCCGGCCTTTGTAAGGATGTGACCGTGGTTTCGGAGTGCCTGGCAGGGATGAAAGAACGGGGGCTTATGAAGGACTTTTTTCATTATTATCAGAAGGCTTACAACGAGGCAGGGAAAGAAGCCGGAGAGAATACGGCAGAGTATGTGCTGAAATTCTTTTAGTATACAGAAGCTGGAAAATATGGTATGATATGGAAGTAAGCAACAGTTTTTAATAAAATGATATGAGAGAGGAGCAAAAACTATGAAACTTTGTAAAGCAAGTCTGAATGACGCTGGCTGGAAGCAGGCGGGGGTGAAGCTGCCGGGGTTTGATGTGGACAAGATGGTGGCAAAAACAGAAGAAAGTCCTGTGTGGGTGCATTTTGGAGCAGGTAATATTTTCCGTGGATTTATTGCCGTTCTTCAGCAGAGACTGTTAGAACAGGGGCTGGCAGAAAGCGGAATTATTGCTTCCGACACATTTGACTATGATATCATCGACAAGATCTATACACCATTTGACAATATGACCATGATGGTAAGCTTAAATCCGGATGGCTCTATGGACAGAGAGATCGTAGCCAGCGTGGCAAAGGGCGTGAAGGCAAATATGGAGGATGCGGGAGAATATGAGTATTTGAAGAAGGTATTCCGTAATCCGTCTCTTCAGATGTTAAGCTTTACAATCACGGAGAAGGGCTATGCCCTGGCCAACCTGCAGGGAGAATTCCTTCCGGTAGTAAAGGCGGGGCCTTAAAAACGCTATGACTCACGTACTCTTATCTTAATCTCGTATCAATATACACAGACAAAAGCTCCTCCAGAATCTCATCCCTCTCCACCTTCATGATGAGACTTCTGGCGTTCTTGTGGCTGGTAATATAGGTTGGATCTCCAGACATGATATAACCTACGATCTGGCTGACCGGATTATATCCCTTTTCAGTCAGGGCAGTATACACCTGCTCCAAGACCTGGCTTACATCCATCTTATTCTCTTGTACGGTTCGGAAATACTGTGTATTATGAATATCGCCCATTTGTCCTCACGTCCTTCAACTGTTCCTAACTATTCTATACTACTTTTGGGGATTCGTCAAGAGGGGCTTCGATTTGCAAAAGGAGAGTCTCCGGGTTAATCATGGAGATCAGTCTTCCTGTCACAAGCCGGCCCTCCAGAAATTTTGATTCCTGTTTCCAGGGAAGGGCTGCTTTTACATACTCTCTGGTGTGGCCAATCAGATACTCTTCCCCCTCTATGGTAACCTTTTCTTCCAGAAGGACTTCCCTGTCTTCTCCCAAAAAGCTTTGGCGGTATTCCCGGGACATTTTCTGCTCCAGAGTGAGTAGCAAATCGCTTCTGGCAGCCTTCACAGCTTCTGGCAGCTGCCCCTCCATGGCAGCGGCTCTGGTGCCTGCCCGCCTGGAATACTTAAAGACATGGATTTCATAAAAATGTATCTTTTTCAAAAACTCCACTGTTTTTTGGAATTCCTCTTCTGTCTCCTGGGGGAAGCCTGCGATCACATCCGTTGTGATGGCAGGACGGTCAAACCATTCTCTCAAGAGCCGGCAGCCTTCCTCATATTGTCTGACAGTGTAATGGCGGTTCATTCTTTTCAGGGTTTCATCGCACCCGCTTTGCAGGGACAGGTGGAAATGAGGACATATAGTCCTGAGCCCTGACAGGGTTTTTACAAAATCTTCTGTGATGATTCTCGGTTCCAGGGAGCCAAGACGTATTCTTTGCAGATCAGGGATCTGATCCAGCTTTATCAGAAGCCCAAGCAGGCCTTCTCTTTCTTCCTCTGGAAAATCCAGACCGTAGGAGCTTAGATGGATTCCCGTCAGCACCACCTCCCGGTAGCCTGCCTGTGCCAGACGTCTGGCTTCCCCGATAACCTCCTCCGGCTTGCGGCTCCGCACACGGCCTCTGGTATAAGGGATGATGCAATAGCTGCAGAACTGATTGCAGCCATCCTGGATCTTTATAAATGCTCTGGTATGTTCTGCATCCTTTTCTATGCTCAGAGGTTCATACTCTCTGGTTTTTCCGATATCAATTACATAGGAGCAGGCCTTGGCATTCTCTGTGTCTTCCCTGTTCTCTTCCCCACCCTCCCCGGCTTTCGCAAAATAGTCTTCCAAAATTTCCGCCAGTTCCTTTTTCCTGTTATTCCCGATAACCAGATCTACCGCCTTATCCGCTATGAGGCTTTCCTTTGCAGCCTGCACATAACAGCCGGCGGCAACCACTACCCCGCGAGGATTCATTTTTTTTGCCCGGTGAAGCATCTGTCTGGATTTGCGATCCGCAATATTGGTGACTGAGCAGGTGTTAATCACATATACATCCGCCTGCTCCTGAAAAGAAACAATCTCATATCCCGCCGCCTCCAGCTGCTGCTGCATGGCCTCCGTCTCATAAGCATTTACCTTACATCCCAGATTGTGCAAAGCTGCTTTTCTCATACTTCTTGCTCCTCGTCTAATTTCTTGCTTATCGCTTGATTTCCTGTTTCTCGCTTAGTTCCTTGTTTCTTGCTTAGTTTCTTGTTTCTCGCTTAGTTCCTTGTTTCTTGCTTAGTTTCTTGTTTCCTGCTTAGTTTCTTGTTTCCTGCTTAGTTTCTTGTTTCCTGCTTAGTTGCCTGTCTCTCGCTTAGTTTCTTGTTTCCTGCTTAGTTTCTTGTTTCCTGCTTAGTTCCTTGTTCCTTGCTTAGTTTCTTGTTCCCTGCTCATATTCATGTTGCGAACAGTAACAAACTTTCTTCTATTTTTCATGCAATCTTCCTATTGACTTTTCCCAGCCTTATCTGTAGTATTTAACATAGAGCAGGGCAAGCCCTGGCATTTATTAAGATAATCATCAAGGAGGGCATTTATTTATGAAAACTGTACGTATTTCTTTAAATTCTATCGATAAAGTAAAGTCTTTTGTAAACGACCTGACCAAGTTTGACGTTGACTTTGATTTGGTATCCGGCAGATACGTGATCGATGCAAAATCCATCATGGGAATCTTCAGCCTGGATTTATCCAAGCCTATCGATTTAAACATCCATGCCGAGACTGAATCCACTGTCAATGAGATACTTAATGTACTGTCACCCTATTTAATTCATTGACACACATACGAGTCCATTTGACACACATACGAAAAACCAGGAGGCTGCTTACAGCAGCCTCTTTGTTCTTTGCCGTCAATCTTTCGTCTACTGGCATTCCATCATCTCCCTGGTGTCCAGAGCAATCTTCACCATCTGATCAATCTTTTCTGCCAGATGTTCCTCTGACCTGTGAATCCCCTTGATATTGGGCTTGGTGACCGGGTGTTTTGCCACAAATATAGTACAGCAGTCTTCATAAGGCTGGATGGATGTCTCAAACGTTCCGATTTTCTCTGAGATATCTACGATCTCCTGCTTGTCAAATCCGATCACCGGGCGGAACACAGGCATGGTACACACTTCGTTGGTCGCTGCCAGAGACTGTACGGTCTGGGAAGCCACCTGCCCGATGCTTTCTCCTGTAATCAAAGCCAGGCACTCCGTCTCCCTGGCAATAGACTCCGCAATCTTCATCATATAACGCCTCATAATGATGGTCAGCTCCTCATGCGGACATTTTTCATAGATATACAGCTGGATATCTGTAAAATTCACCACATGGAGCCTGATGGGGCCGGAATATCTGGCTACCAGCTTTGCCAGATCCACCACCTTCTGCTTGGCTCTCTCGCTGGTATAAGGCGGCGCGTGGAAGTAAACCGCATCGATTTTAACGCCTCTCTTGGCAATCATATAGCCTGCCACCGGGCTGTCTATTCCCCCTGACAAAAGCAGCATGGCCTTCCCGTTGGTCCCTATGGGCATCCCGCCCGGCCCCGGAATCATGACCGAATAAATATTCACCAGGTTCCGGACCTCCACCTTCAAAAGGATCTGCGGATGGTGTACATCCACCTTCATCTGGGGAAATGCTTCCAAAACCGCCTCCCCCAAATCCCGGTTCATCTGCTCCGACGTAACAGGATATTTCTTATCCGCCCTTCTGGAATCCACCTTAAAGGTCACATGCTTGTCAGGATAGACCTTGTCCACATAGGAGACCACCTGCTGCTTCAGCAGCCCAAAATCCTTTTCCTCTGTCTGAAACACAGGACAGATCCAGGCGATTCCAAAGACGCGCTTCAAGGCCTCTATCGCCTCGTCATAGTCATACTCCCCTTTGGCGTCCACATAGATTCTCCCGGTTTCCTTGGATACAACAAATTTTCCCTCCACATCCTTCAGGACATGGCGGATCTGTTTCATAAGGGCATCCTCAAAAAGGTAACGGTTCTTTCCCTTTGTCCCAATCTCTGCATATTTAATTAAAAATGACTGATACAGCATAGTTTCCTCCATTCTGTCTGATGAGCGGTCTCGGAAACTCCCTTGCACCCATCTTTGCGGCAACGTCAAATTACTTATATCTGCGCAGCACAGGAAGCAGCTCTTTAAGCACATCCACAGCGTAATCAACCTCTTCTCTGGTATTAAATATTCCGAAGCTGAACCGCAGGGTGGCATCCAGCAAATCCTGTCTTACGCCGATTCCCTTCAATGTCCCGCTGACCCCCGGGTGTCTGGACGAACAGGCAGAGCCGGAAGACACATATATCCCCCGCTCTTCCAGGCTGTGAAGAAGCACTTCACTTCTCACTCCCTCAAAGCTGGCGCTGACAATCTGCGGGGCACTTTCCCGGCCCGGCCGGCTGTTGATATAGACTCCCTCTAATTCCTGAAGCCTGCCTGTCATATAGTCTTTCAGTTCATACAGCTTATCCATCTTTCCCTGGTGATTGGTGTATATCTCTTTTACCGCAGCTCCCAGGCCTGCCACTCCCGGTACATTCTCCGTGCCGGCACGCATCCCCCTCTGCTGGCCACCTCCGTAAATCAATGGTTTTATTTTTACCTGCTGGTCAACGTATAAAAATCCCACGCCCTTTGGCCCATGGATCTTGTGGCCGCTGACGCTCATCAGATCAATCCCCTGCCGTTTCGGGCGAATCTGAAACTTCCCGTATGCCTGAATGGCATCCACATGGAACAGTGTGTCTGGATTTTTCGTTTTAATCACTTTGGAAATCTCCTCCACCGGTTCCACTGCGCCCACCTCATTATTTACATACATAACAGATACCAGGATAGTATCCGGTCGAATAGCCTCTTTCAGTTCATCCAGGTTTATATGTCCCTGGCTGTCTACAGGCAGAAAAGTGATCTCAAAACCCTGCTCTTCCAGATATCCCAGAGGGTTATACACGGACGCGTGTTCAATATTGCTGCTTATGATATGATTTCCTGAACGGCGGTACGCCTGCGCCGTGCCTATCAAAGCCATGTTGTTGGACTCAGAGCCGCCGGAGGTGAAAATAATCTCCTTTTCCTGAACCTTCAGATTCTGAGCGATGATAGATCTGGCTTCTTTTATATAGTTCTCCGCCTCCATACCCATTCTGTGTTTGGCCGATGCATTTCCATAATCCTCTGTCATGGTTTTTACTACAATGTCTTTTACACTGTCAAGCACTTTGGTGGTTGCAGAATTGTCAAAATATGCTTCCATAATATTCCTGATACTCCTGAACTTTCTCCTGTGTCTGTCTTTTTGTTGCATCTGGCTTCGCTACGTTTGGCTATTTGCTGCATTTGCCTCTTTGCTGCATCTGTCTCTTTATTGCATCTGTCTCTCTGTTACATCTATCTCTATACCGCATTTGTCTCTCTTCTACGTCTGTCTATTTGGATGATTTCTGACAAATACACTTGGATTCGTTTGGGAGTATATTCCTTTCATTTTTCTAAATATTAACACAACATTTGAAATTTCCCTTATCTCTGGATCTGCACAGCACCTCCTGCACTTCTTTTCCTTCCCTGCCAGGCAAATGCCATCAGCATCTGGCAACAGAACGGCGGCTACCCCACTCCTCCGCCTGCCTCCAGCTGATACATGAGAATGGACAGCATCGCCATTCCCGCTGTCTCTGTCCGCAGAATCCTTCTTCCCAGGCTGACCGGGTAAAATCCCGCAGCAGCAGCCAGCTCCACTTCCTTTTCCTCAAAACCGCCTTCCGGCCCAATGAAAATCCCCACTTTCATCCCCGGCTTTACCTGCTCCACAAGCTCTTTTGTGGCGGCCATCCCCCGGGCATTCTCATAAGGAATCATCTTTAAATCAAAGTCTTTTCCGTATGCCAGGGCCTCCTCCACTCCCATCACACGGGTTACCTGCGGGATAATGCTCCTCTTTGACTGCTTGGCCCCGCTCTCCGCAATAGCATTCCAGCGTTTTAT
>Ga0137297_11246_pt1 | contig 15252 bp, 18 predicted proteins | sample RamsorincwithD2O_FD_97191 | JGI IMG/M metagenome (GOLD analysis project Ga0137297, IMG submission 97191) | Mouse cecal microbial communities from Vienna, Austria - Mucin amended with D2O | ecosystem: Host-associated > Mammals > Digestive system > Large intestine > Cecum | place: Austria: Vienna... | reverse complement strand
CTATAATGGGGTCATTTGTGCTTAAGACAATAAAGATTTTTGCCAATGCCAAAGGTGCTCCGGTCAAACTGCTGCCTAAATTCAAGGACCTTGAGGACGAGCGTTTCGGACCCCGTCTTTTTGAAGCTGCCATCTCCAATCAGGATGAATACCGTGCTATGATTGACGAGTGTCTTGTGGAGAGCCGTTGGGATCCTGACCGTCTTGCATTTATGGATATCGTGATTCTTGAGACGGCAATAGCCGAATTGCTTAATTTTGAATCGATACCTACAATCGTGACCATAAACGAGTATACGGAGATAGCCAACTACTATTCGACTCCGAAGAGCGGTCAGTTTATCACCGGAATGTTGTATGCGATAGTGAATAATTTAAAAAAGGCCGGAATCCTTGTAAAGGAATAAAATATCTTTAGTATATTTGCATTATAAACAAGTAACAATTTAAATAATTAAGAGATATGGTTTATAACCTTATAGCAGTTCAGGAGGCAGCCGGAGGCGGTGCCGGCATCATGAATCTCCTTATGATTGTGGGTCTTATCGTGGTATTTTACTTTTTCATGATACGTCCGCAGCAGAAAAAGCAGAAAGAGATAAAAAAATTCCGCGAAGGCCTTAATGTAGGCGACCGTGTTATCACCGCAGGTGGTATATACGGCAAGATCCGCAATGTGAAAGATACGACAATTATACTTGAGATTGCCGACAATGTACGCATAACAATTGATAAGGGTTCGGTCTATCCTTCGGCATCACAGGCTCAGGAGGCGGTAAAGCAGTCGGAGAATAATCCTGAAAATAAATAAAAGGCACTCCTGCTGATTAAACAGTATTGAAGCCCGTACATCAGTTTTATAAAACTGTGGCGGGCTTTATTGGTTTATATAATGTAATCATCGTGTGATATGGGACTGATACGACAAGTGTCCGGAATATTCCGGCGCATATATGATGCTCTTAGCTCTGCCCGCGGCAAGGAGGTATTGCTGTTTATGTTGTTTTTGCTCATATCCTATGTGTTCTGGCTCCTCCTTACTCTTAACAATGAGGTGCAGGAAGATATGGACGTACCTGTCGAGCTGGTTGACGTGCCCGACAGCGTCACTATAATAACAGATGTGCCGCAGGTAATAAAGGTGAGCGTGCGCGACAAAGGCTCGTCACTGATGAAGTATCGTATGGGTGGAACGAAGGTGATGAAGATTAATTGGGGTGATTATATATTGACCGATAACAAGTTTCTTGTGAGCAGGGCTGATCTTAGTTCTCGGGTGAGAGATTATTTTGGTACCGGAAGTCAGGTCGTGACGGTGTCGCCCGATTCGTTACGTCTTAACTATACGACATCTCCCGGACGCAGGGTGGTTGTAAAGGTGGTTGCGGATCTTCAGCCGTCGTTTGGCAATATTATAAGCGGACCTATATGTACTAACGTCGATTCTGTATTGCTTTATTCCGTCAAGGACCTTCCTCATTCTTTGGTATCGGTGGAGACTGTGCCTATCGTACGGGGCGGCCTTACAGATACGACTGTTATCACGGCTCGTATCGAACCTATTGCCGGAGTTAAGATGGTGCCTGATCAGGTGACGGTGACTGTGCCTGTGGAGCCGCTGATAGCCCGCAAGCAGTATGCGCCGGTTATTGTGAAAAACATGCCGTCCGATATGGGGATGATAACTTTTCCTTCGCGTATAGAGGTGTCTTATCTTGTGCCTATGAGCATGTATAATGACGAACTCTATGATGTAAACGCGTATGTGGACTACAATGATGTGCGTCGTTCTGTCAATGGCAAGCTGCCGGTGACCTTGTCATTGCTCCCCGAGTTTTATCATAACACCGAAATGTCGCCCGACAGCGTGGAGTACATAATAGAACAGCGTCATCAGCCATGAAGTCGGGTCTTATAGCCATAGCCGGTGGTATCGGCAGCGGTAAGTCGGTAGTGTCATCTATGCTTCGGGCTATGGGATATGAAGTCTATGATTGCGACAGCCGTGCCAAAGCATTGATGGATGCCGATGATGCGATTAAACGAGACATATCGCGGTTTGTGTCGGAGGAAGCGATAACGCCTTCGGGCGAAATTGACCGGCAGGTACTTGCAGCCACGGTGTTTAATGACAAAAAGCTCCTAAAGCTACTTAACGGTATAGTTCATGAGGCTGTACGGCGCGATATAGTAAGCTGGCGTGAAGGGCTTGACTGCGAGGTGGCTTGGATTGAAAGTGCCATAGTGCATGAAAGCGGGCTTGACGCGCTGGTCGATGAAATCTGGGAGGTCACTGCTCCCGAAGAACTCCGCATCCGACGTGTCATTACCCGCAGCGGGCTGTCGCGCGATGCAATAAAAAGCCGCATGGCTGCTCAATCAGGTACTCGCTACATTGACGGAGTACTTGTAAACTGCATACTTAACGACGAAGTCACTGCGGTATTGCCGCAATTGTTGCATCTGCTCCGCGTGTATTGAACTTAAAGGGCATTGATTACAATTTCTTTTTAAATCGAACGTTAAAGACAGCAATTAATTGGTCGATAAAACAGGTTGATTATTAGTGAATTGTAGAGACACACCTCCGGTGAGGCCGAATTGAAAATCCCCATATGACATTTCCTATGGTCTCATAGTCGTTTCATAGTTGTTGAATAGTCGTTGCATGTGACATTTGTTGCATGAAAAATAAAATATTATCGCTATATTTGCTATTCCGGTGATTACCAACCGGCAAGTTAAAACTAAGTAATCAAAATAGCACCGTAAACACTTTACCATGGCACGAGGAAAGCAGACCTGCAAGATACTGGAAAAGATTCGCCGGCAGATTACCGAGGCGAATGACAAAGCCTTAGCTATTGTCATGATTTTTATAGGAATGATTGGAATGTCAGCATATGTTAACAGTGAAAACAAGGAGGTTAATACCGAATTTGAAAACAAAATATATACTGCTGTAGAACAGTTGCCGGAATTTCCCGGCGGTCCGGCGGCTATGATGAAATTCATTTGCGCCAATCTGAAATATCCGAAAGAGATGGTTGATGATTTTCAGGGTAGAGTTGTGGTGAAGTTCTACGTTGACACATTAGGCCATGTATGTGCCCCTGAAATTGTAAAAGGCCGTGATTCAGTTCTTGATCGGGAAGCGTTGAGGGTGGTAGGGCTTTTCCCCGATTTTATTCCGGCGCAACACTTGGGCAAGAAAGTCAATGCTTGGTTTACACTTCCTATATCTTTCAAATTTTCAGATTACGCAGATTATTGTGATTGACTATGGCAGAAATATTCTACCATTAATCTTAACCTTAAAAATTAGAATAAAGCAATGACAAAAATAGTAGTAAAAAATACTGAGATTAATGTGATAAATGTCAATGGCGAGGATTATATATGTCTTACCGACATGATACGCGCCAAGGATGGTGATTTTTTCATAACTGATTGGCTACGCAATCGTAATACTCTTGAGTTTATTGGTATATGGGAAAAAGTCTATAATCCGGATTTTAATTATGGCGAATTCGCCATAATTAAAAGTCACTCTGGGCTTAATAGATTCAAGATAAGTGTAAAAGAGTTTGTTTCTAAGACTAATGCGGTATCTCTTCAAGCTAAAGCCGGAAGATATGGAGGTACATATGCACATAAAGATATCGCTTTTGAATTTGCAATGTGGATCATTCCGGAATTTAAAATTTATATAGTGAGAGAATTTCAGCGTCTTAAGGCAGATGAGCATAAGTTACTTGGATGGTCGGCTAAACGCGAACTTGCTAAACTGAACTATCATATTCACACTGATGCGATTAAGACTCATCTGCTTCCGGCTGAAATAACGAAAGAGCAGATGTCAAAAGTGTATGCCGACGAAGCTGATGTGCTTAATGTAGCTATGTTTGGAATGACGGCAAGACAATGGCGCGATAATAATCCGGGACTCAAAGGTAATATCAGAGATTATGCTACAATAAATGAATTGATATGCCTGTCCAATTTGGAGAATATTAATGCAGTGTTTATTGAGCAGGGGCTTGCCCAGTCAGAAAGGCTTATGAAACTTAACCGTATAGCCATTCATCAAATGAGTGTATTAGAAAATTGGAATAATAACCGTGATCTTTTAAAGTGAAATTTTTGACCATGGCACGAGGGAAACAGACCTGTAAAATACTGAAAGAGATACGTCGGCAGATTGCCGAAGCAAACGGCATAGAGTTCGTCACGTCGGAGTGTCGCTACCGAGGCGACTGCCTCGGCACATGCCCCAAATGCGAGTCGGAAGTGCGCTATCTTGAGCAGCAACTCCGTGCCCGTTTACTTGCCGGAAAAGCCGTAGCCATTGCCGGTATCTCGGCAGGCATGCTTCTCTTGTCAGGTTGCAGTGGCACATCGACAAATCAATCAAGCGAGACTTTGCTGGGCGAACCTGAGACACCAATCGAGCAGGTTGAGGTGTCGGATACAATAGAAGAAGGCGAACTGCCGATGATTGAAGATTCGGTTGTCATCAAAAAAGGAGAAATCGATGATACCGAATATACGGTTGTGGGAGAAATTATCGACCCCGAACAAGAAGATAAGGTGTATGAAGCTATTGTAGATGTTCGCCCGACATTCCCCGGCGGCGATGAAAAACTTATGGAATGGATTTCTCAACATATTCAATATCCTCAAAATGCATATAACTCTCACATTCAAGGTCGTGTTATAATCCAATTCTTGGTTAACGAAGATGGCTCTGTCGGGGATGCTCAAATTATAAGATCTGTATTTCCTTCACTTGATGAAGAAGCACTCCGAGTTGTAACAACATTGCCCAAATTCAACCCTGCCATACTTGATGGGAAAGCGGTTGAATATTGGTTTACCATACCTATAATATTTAGATTAGCAGACTGACTATGGCACGAGGAAAACAGACCTGTAAGATACTGAAAGAGATACGTCGGCAGATTGCCGAAGCCAACGGCATCGAGTTAGTGACATCTGAGTGTCGCTACCGAGGCGACTGCCTCGGCACATGTCCCAAATGCGAGGCCGAGGTGCGTTACTTGGAGCAGCAGCTACGCGCCCGTTCCCTCGCCGGAAAAGCTGTAATCCTCGCCGGTATCTCGGCGGCATCCCTCGCTATGCTTATGCCAGTGACCTCCGATGCGCAGACCTTGCAAGAACTGCAGAACCTTCTGAAAGGGAGCATTCCTGTTGTGGCCGATACAATAACTGTCAGAGGTATTGTACTGAGTGGGGATACATTGCCCGACGGTACTATTTCAAAAGAACCGATAATCGGAGCGACTATATCAAATAAACGCACTGCGTTAGGTGCCATAACTGATTTAGACGGTCATTTTGGTTTACCGGTCTGTATAGGCGACACATTGAAGGTAGAATATGTCGGTTATGAACCGCAGACGATTGTCGTAACCGAGAATATTAGAGATACGACAATCACACTTGTACCCAATTCTGCTTCCTTATTGGGTGACGTAGTTTTTGTCGGAGCTATGCCCAAGCGCGAAGAAAATCACTATCTCGATCTTAATGTAACTGACGAAAAAGGCAATGTAATAGACTGTGAAGATCTATCTGTGGAGCGTGTCTGGATTGACAAAGATGGAGATGAATACTCTGAATGTATTTTACCTGAATACTTTGATGATAAACACCCATGTCGCATTTATTGGGATTATCAAAGCGGCTTACATGATGATGACGGCAAGCCGCTGAAAGAAGCTGCTCTCCGCATCGAGGCCGAGGGCTATGACGACCCGGTAATAATCAAGGCCAAGTACCCCAAACGCAACGCCAAGAAAACCGTTAAGTTCCGCCCCAAAAAGAAATAGCCGATATGGAGCAGATTGGTAAATTTATAACTTCGACAGTTGTCATGTTCTTATTCATGTTCAGTCTGATATTCTGTTTCGATTCGCCCGATATACTGACTAATATCCTGATAGTAAGCGCAAACGTGCTGTTTTGGAGTGGCCTCCTTTGGTTTATAAACAGGAAAGGAGGCAATCGATGAAACAACAAGATTGCTATACGGCAAAGGAGGCGTTTACATTTCCTCTTTTCTGCCTTGCTTGTTTGGCTTCTTTCATCTATTGGGGCTGCACAGATGGATGGCATGTCGGAGCGATAGTTGGCACATTGTTTTTCGGAATAATCACATTGACATATATTTTCAAATATCTCCGATTCGGGCGTGACTTTCTTAGAATAGATGCTGATGGTATTACATATAAAGAATGGAGCAAAACCACTTCGCTGAAATGGTATGAAATAGCGAAATGCGCTGTTTTTTATAGACAGTCTTATATGGGAGTCCTCTTTTACAGAGTGTTGGACATAGTATTATCATCCGAAACCAAAAGCCAAAAGGGTATTTCGGTCAGACTATCCGGGAAATATTGTCGCAATAAAAATGTCATCAATACCATTGAGCGATTCGGCGGTACAGGTGTATTCGATGAGCAATCGTCCCATAGTCAAAACAAGTATTTGATTGGAATACTCCTGTTTGCGGTTGCTGCAATATTATTTATAGTTCTTATTTCTTGTGATAATCGGCATCACATAACAGATAATTACTCGGTATTTACTTATGGCGAGGGATTATATGGCGAGAGTGAAAAGGATTATCCTATATTTGTTTCAAAACTCGGTTATAAGGATGAACCGTAATTCATCGCAAATGTCCGACATGTGTGGTGGAATGATTCGACAATAATCATTGAGCAAAATAATAATTCTTGGTGGATAGTCACAGCCGTTGATAGCCGGTTGAGTTATGGAGATAAATATGTTGGTCCTCTTTCTGTGCAGCGAAAGGACAGCATCATACTTGCCGAAAAAATCAGTATTGAACAGATGAAGCATAGGGATTATGAATAAGTGGCAGAAAATAGTAGGAGTTATTGCCTTTGGTGCGATTGGTATTTGCGAATTACTCGTATGTGCCAATACCTATCTGGATTTGAAATATATTATTGAGCCATACGATATTTCGGATATGATAGAGAGAATGTATCTAAGGGCTGATTCGCTGTTAATTGCGATATGGCTCAATTATTTCATATCCCTAGCTCTGTTCATTTGTCTTTGGCGGAAAGGAGGTAAACGATGAAGAATAGAGTCATTTTCATAGTTAAAATCATAGCGGCTATTGCGATTTTGTTTACAAGTTCATATTACTGGCTTCACACAGTTATTCTGCATATTGGAGCGGGACTTCGGTATGGGTGTCTGTGTCTGTTTCGTCGCGGGCAGAAAGTATCATATCGGGAAATCCGCTATGGTTCGGAAGATTTCAATAACACAGACCATGCCGACAACAACCTTGCCAACGGATTTCTCGGCTTCCTCGTCCTCACATTGATTCTGATTTTAATAGCCAAATAAAACCTATGATAATGATACTGATCGACATTATAATTCAATTGGTTATCTTCACTTTATTGGCAATAGCTATTGCACTGCCATTGGCAAGTATTGTATGTTGGTGTAGCAGGAGGCACAGGAAACGTAACACTATACTGGCAATGTTATCGCCATTCCTGTTTATATACTCTTTCTATTTCACATGTCTAATCGGCGGATTTGCCTGTTCATCTATCTTTGACACCGGTTGTGGAATGGATGGATATTATAAGGCCGATTTGCCCAATGGCTATCGGATAGAATCCCTTGCAAGTGGCTCCATTCGCGAATACTTTACAGGGGATATTAGTAAAGACGGAAACCGCGCCGTTGAATGGGTAACTAAGATCAAAGTTTCAGGCGATTCCATTTATGGAGAGAGATATTTCGTCAACGAAGCTTCTGGAAGTGAATATTATTTTACCATAGACACTAAAACCGACAACATAAAGCAATATGAATCAATCAGAGTTGCAGAGGAAACAAATCCGGTCATAGTAACAGGGTTGACACATCTTGAGGCATTTTATTACAAAAGTTGGCCGTGGGTAATTCCCTTGACCATTCTCGCCTTTGCCGTATCGTCAGGATTGGTATTCATTTTATGGTTTATTGTCAACAAGATATCTGCAAAATGGAAAAGTTAATGACAAAACAAAGGTTATTATTGATCGGATTACTCTTTATAGAGGCAATAATTATGTTTTGGTCTGTCCCTAAAGCCAATGCTGATGATATTGATGTGCAATTATGGTTAATAACCGACATATCCTTAGCTTTAATTATAAGCCTGACAGTCTTAAAAAAGAATAATCAAGGGAATCGCAAGTCCATTATACCAATTTTTATCGTAGGTGTTGCCACATATCTTCAGATATTATATTGCTCCGTGTTTTATGATTGGGGAATCTTAGTTAGTTTGACTTTGCCTATATTTCAGATAATATTCGGGTATGCGATATTTAGATATTCCAACAACATAGTTTCTTTATTTATTGGCTGCTCTAATCTGATGTTTTCGGCTATATGGGCTAATCAATATCAAGGCTTCCTATGGCTTCATAATAAGTTCAGTGATTTAGAAACGATGGCAGTGGCGAGTCTTGATGCCCTTGGCGGTGCAGTGATAGTGTTCACGCTCTCGGCTATTATGATAATGAAATTCAACTCGAAAACTCCACAATAACAATGAAACTGACTGACACAAAATATATGATTATATGCGGATTGCTATTGTCGATGTGCATAAGCAGCTATGCACGGATTATCAATGTTAGCGGGCGTGTTGTCGATAAATATGATGGCGAGCCATTGATTGGAGTGAGTGTATGTATCCCCTTTGCCGACCGGACAGACAGTATAGTGGCAGTATCAGATACCAACGGATTGTTCTCCGTATCATTGCCTGAGAATCAATTGTTGAGTTTCCGATATGTGGGTTACGATGATGCTTTTGCCATTGCCAAATCAAATATGTTGATTGAAATGGAGGATGGTGGCTCTTGGAAGAACCCATTGTGGATTGTAGACAGCATGATTGCAGACGTGGATTATCCGGGTATATGGTATCAGTCACCCTTTGGCAATGTGTCACTGGAGTCACTTGTTTGCGATGCGATTCCTATATTACGAGAACCCGATATAGACTCAGTGGAGTTAACCGACACAACCCTATGCGTAAACAATATTCTGTTTAACGGATTATGCTGTATCTCAACCAAACCTACAACCATACAGATAATAGTTGACGGCGAAAATCAAGGTGTCATAAAAGAACACCCCGGACGGTTTGCCGGGAAAAATGGAGCAATAAATTATGCCTCTAACACGCTACAGATTGATAGTGTAATAGATGCCGTCGCACTTGATCGCGAGAAAACCTTTCCAACATCTTGTGGAAAAGCAGAGAAAATGCTTATTGTCACCACCGACCGACATTATCCATCAGTGTCAAAAGCAGGATATAAACCATATAAATATGATAATGGCGATGATTATGTGTCCGACGGTCGCTATCGAATTGTAGATAGCGAAGGTAAAATAGGATATGCAACACAATACAACGTTGTGATAATACCGCCGCGCTTTGCATTCGGATTTCCGTTTAAGGATGGACGTGCGAAAGTGACTGACAGCGGACACCTCGAAGAAGTGGAAGGCAGTGATGGTGAATACCATTATTGGGTAAGCGACAACTGGTATTGGATTGATAAAATGGGAAATAGACTTGAAATATATAATGAAGTTGACCGATAAACGATTTTGGATTGCGTGGCTTGTGCTTCTCATTCTGGTGATTGTGAGTTGCATAACAGAAGGCTGGGGCGAAGATACAGCCTTGCTCGGTGCGGCTTATGCGCTGTCGCTGTTATCGACGTGGCTGTGTCATAAGGCAAAACCGAAAGCGGCGTTTGTCAACATGATTGTGATGATTGTCTATAATGCCATATTGAGTTACAATCTTATCTTCAATAGCCGATATGGAATAGGACTTACATGGTGGTTTTTCGCACTGCTGCTGAACACCATATATTCAATAGCATTGCTGTTTTATGCCTTCGTTATCCGATACAAGTCGATTCGCAAGCGGGTTTAATCCAGTTTTATTGCGAAGTCGTTATATCGGAGTTATTCCGGTTCGGTGTGGCCCCCCGATTGTTATATATGGCGTATGCCTGCAGTGACGCCAGTACCACGGCGTCCGGGTGCGATTCTCGTGGCCTCACACAATCCTCCGTGCCGTATGGTCTTGTTTTTGATATGGCAGCCTTGCAGATTGCCACTAAATAGCCGTAGCTAAAACTCGCTGGTGAAGTGGAAGCGGATTTTTGGGAAATCGGCTTGGGCCATCTGAAGGACGTAGTTGGAGTCGGCGAGAAATACATCGCGACCCTCGCGGTCGGTGGCCATGAATTGATGTTTGCGTTTCTTGAACGCTTCGAGTGCTGCCTGATCGTCACTTTCAATCCAGCAAGCCTTGTATAGCGAAATGGGCTCCCAACGTACAGTGGCTCCATATTCATGTAGCAGACGGTACTGTATGACTTCAAACTGCAACTGCCCGACAGTGCCGATGATTTTTCGTCCGTTGAACTGGTTTGTGAATAGCTGTGCCACACCCTCGTCCATAAGTTGCTGTATGCCTTTCTCAAGCTGCTTGGCTTTCATCGGATCGGTGTTTTCGATGTATTTGAACATCTCGGGCGAGAAACTCGGCAATCCCTTGTAGTGCAGGTTCTCACCTTCGGTAAGGGTGTCGCCTATTTTGAAGTTGCCGGTGTCGGGTATACCCACTATGTCTCCCGGATAAGCCTCGTCGACAATGCTCTTTTTCTGTGCCATGAACGCGGTGGGTGCGGCGAAACGCATCATCTTGCCTGAACGCATATGCTTGTAGTTGGCATTGCGTTCAAACTTTCCCGAACATACTTTTACAAACGCTATGCATGAACGGTGGTTGGGGTCCATGTTGGCATGAATTTTAAATACGAAGCCCGAGAATGTGTTTTCATCGGGTGACACACTCCTCTCTTCGGCTGTGACAGGGCGAGGCGACGGGGCTATTTTCACAAAGCAGTCAAGAAGCTCCTTGACGCCAAATGTATTTAGTGCCGAACCGAAAAATACCGGAGCTACCTTGCCTTCAAGATAACGGTCTACATCGAGCGGGGGATACACGCCTTCTATCAGTTCAAGGTCTTCGCGCAGTTTCGCGGCATCTTTTTCGCCGACGGCCTCGTCTATGCGGGGATCATCGACCGAGTCTATCTCGACGCGCTCTGTGACTTGCGTTTTGCTCGGAGTAAACAGGTCGAGCGAGTGTTCGTATATATTGTATACGCCTTTGAACTTCGCGCCTATGTTGATAGGCCACGAGAGTGGACGTACCGATATTTTAAGTTCCGCTTCAAGCTCGTCAAGTATCTCAAAGGGGTCGCGTCCCTCGCGGTCGAGTTTGTTTACAAATATTATGACGGGAGTGTTGCGCATACGGCACACCTCCATCAGTTTGCGTGTCTGTTGTTCCACGCCTTTGGCTACGTCGACAACGATTATGACACTGTCCACAGCTGTAAGAGTGCGGTAGGTGTCCTCGGCAAAGTCTTGGTGACCGGGAGTGTCAAGTATGTTTATCTTGTAGTCGCCGTAATTAAAGCCCATGACTGACGTGGCCACCGATATGCCGCGCTGTTTTTCAATCTCCATCCAGTCGGAAGTCGCAGTCTTTTTTATCTTGTTTGACTTTACGGCTCCGGCCACGTGTATGGCTCCACCGAAAAGAAGGAGCTTTTCTGTAAGGGTGGTTTTACCTGCGTCAGGGTGTGAGATTATAGCGAATGTACGCCTGCGGTTTATTTCGTCAGTAAGTGTTGCCACGTCTTTTTCTATTAATAAATTAATTTCGGCTGCAAAGGTAGCAATTTTTATTGGTTGTCCCAAAGTTTGTCTTCTTGGTCAAGTTTATGATATTTTGACAGAAGCGATATGAATTTTGTTATCTGGGCTATTGCTTTTTGTGTGTCGACTGATATTCCTTTTCCCTGAAGTTTCAGCATAAGTGTCCCGTAAAGGGCGGCAAAACATGTCTCTATCTCGTCAAGCTTACTTTCTCCTTGACGGGAGCGTAATTCTACGATATAGGGGAGCGTTTTGTAAAATTCCGAAGCATAGACATCGAATTTTGGATCTTTGAGCAACGCATGATGCAGGTCGTTGAGCATCAACAGCGTATTTTTGTTAAGCTGAAGATGTCCTGAAGTTTCTACATTTTCTCGACGCATCATGTCAATAAGCGATTCATACCATTCGGTTAGTTCTTTACGCTGATCATCATTAAGATCGAATTTATCGATGATATTGCTTTTTATCTTATCGATGTCAAGATTATTTGCGCGGATAATATCTTCAATTTGCCACATGTAGAGGAGGTATTCCGCGATATTCTCTTTTCTTTTTGCCGATGCGATATACATATTGTTTAGTTCTTGTGATTATTGTTTATCAACTATAACACCAAAGTTACTAAAAAAGCCCGAGTCTCGCTCAAATAATACTGCGTATCGTGTGATTCATTTTCAAAGTGCTTGATATACAGAGCGTATCACAGTTATATAGCTCTCGTTAAATGTACCTTTACGGTGATGAAAAATAAATTTTATAAAAATATTTGCTTTAAAATTTGGAAGATAAAATAAAACTGCCTAACTTTGCCCTCGCAAAACAGAAATTGCCTTGTGGTGTAATGGTAGCACGTCGGATTCTGGTTCCGCCTGTGAGGGTTCGAATCCTTCCAAGGCAACAAAGTAAAATTGCAGTTAGCTGATTATCAGTTGACTGCAATTTTCTTTTACTTAATTTGCACAACATTTGCACAACAGAATCTGAAAATTCCCCTCAAAATTCATTGTCGTTCATCTCTATTCAACGACAAAAATGGATTTTACAATTTTTAACGCCATATCATTTACGGAACAGTGAACAAAGAGAGGCGGAAGTCAGTTGTAGATGTTGTGGTAACATTTCTCACGACCATAGCGGAGCGGAGGCTCTGCCGGGACGGTTGTGTCAGCGTAAGCCACATTAAGCTCACAAAGGGCATTTTTAACATTTGACCTCGGATTCGGGGTCGAAATACTATTGCATAGCCCTAAAAGTGTACCTAACTTTGCAGCCGGAAAAGATGCGAAAGCATCTGGCGTGCGGGATATGACCCGACATTACGCCGTAATTCCGACCGCCGTTATTGGCATACCATTCTCGTTGCACCCCGATAACACACCAGTTATACATACACCGATGAAGCGATGAGATAGGAAATCCACACATGCGGATTATGCGAATTTGGAGATACGAAGAAATTTTTGTATCTTTATGTAACGATTGGAGGCAACGCACCTCAGTCAAAGCACGTTCAACATTATTTACCGGGCTTGGAACGATGCTCTTTGACGATGCTGCGCCCGAAAGAGTTGCATGAACAACTTACATCTCAGGCCGGATGAAAGGCATCCGGGAACACTATGAAAATGTAGCCGTAGGTGGCGGCCGGACCCGCCAGCCCTCAACTATCGCCCTAAGGAAGCGATGCTCAACGGGCTTAAATTCCTCAGTAAGCGGCAACTGAGACACATGACATACCTGTTCTCTGTGCGCGTCGCATGCACATGAGGATGACTGTTATCAACCGAGACACGCCGGATTTTTTGGATTTAGTGGCGGCGGTTGTTCAAGGCCTGATTACAGCCGGACTCAAAGTATCTGACGCAGAAGATAGAAAGGATAGCACAGAGAAAAGGGTATAAACTACCGAAAACCAACGAAGAAAGTGTGCGCTATGCCCATAGCGGGCAGCACACACGGCGCATATCCCCCTGTCGGGCGGATAGCCCCTACTGTGGGCCTATATCATAGGCGGCAGCGGACAGGGACAACTGCGCCTATGCCGGACATGACTGTTCGGCAGAAACGACTGTCGGCTCCAGCGAGAAAGAAGCCGACGGCCACTCCTATGTCCTTTTCGGGACCGTCATCGTGCCTCTTTATCCGTCGCCGGAGGTGTGATGATGCCAGACAGTCAGGCGATACAATCTTTCAAATTCATTCCCCCCAGATGAAACTGAACCTTTTTGATCTTCTTCAGGCGTCGATGTCCGACCCTGACTCTCCCAATATCCTCCTCACTGTCCACCTCTCTGACCTCCATCAGCTTGTGGTGGACACAATCGAAGCCACACGCGAGCGAATCCTACCGTTGTATATGGACGCCGAGAAAGAGCGTCCCCTCACCAGAAAGGAAGTCGCCGAGCAGCTCGGCGTGTGCGAGACCACTGTATTCAACATGGCACGTGCCGGCAAACTGCGCTCGTTCAAGGTGAACGGCAGTACCCGTTACAGCCAGCGTGATGTCAACGCAATCATTAATGCCAAAGCCACGAAACAATGAGCAAGCCTCGATCACTTGACAATTCTACCAAAGAGGACGTGCCGTTTATTGACCGCCAGCCTGATCAACTGACCAATCAGTCGGTAGGGCAAGCGGAACCGGAGTTGCCGACAGGGTATGACAGCGTGATTGCACAGCAATCCTCAACGCAGAATATCAGCGCATTGCCCGTTGATGTCCTGCCTCCGAGATTGCAGGAAATCATAAACGAGGCAAATATCTGCCTCGGATTTCCGAAAGACTATCTCGCAGGGGCAATGCTGACGGCTATGGCCGCAGTCATCGGCAACACCCACACCGCCGAGATAATGCCCGGCTGGAAAGAATATGCCATTCTTTTCACAGCTCTTGTCGGAAGCCCCGGCACCAACAAGAGTCACCCGCTGAGTTTCGCCGTGCAACCGCTCATCGACTTCGATGCTGAACAGGCGGCGATATTCGGCGAGGCGATGAAACGTTACGAGGCGGCGATGGAACTCCCTCCGAAAGATAGAGCAGCCAAAGGCTACGACACAAATCCTGTCGAGCCGAAGCGAGTCCGCTTCACCATGCAGGATGTGACCCCGGAGGCCGTGCATCGAATACTGTCGGAAAACCGCCGTGGCCTCGTGCTCGTTTCCGATGAGCTTGCCGGATGGTTCAAGAACTTCAACCGCTACAACAACGGCTCCGAATCCGAGTTCTGGATGTCGGTGTTCAACCACAAGGCAGCCATGTCCGACCGAAAGAGCAGTCAGAGCGGCGTGTTCATCCGCAATCCGTTTCTCTGCGTCATCGGCACGATCCAGCCAAAGGTGCTGACCGAGCTTGCCGCCGGAAACCGCAATGCCAACGGCTTCATGGAGCGCATACTCTATGTGTTCCCCTCCGTGCAGTCGAAA
>Ga0137297_11108_pt1 | contig 15271 bp, 15 predicted proteins | sample RamsorincwithD2O_FD_97191 | JGI IMG/M metagenome (GOLD analysis project Ga0137297, IMG submission 97191) | Mouse cecal microbial communities from Vienna, Austria - Mucin amended with D2O | ecosystem: Host-associated > Mammals > Digestive system > Large intestine > Cecum | place: Austria: Vienna... | reverse complement strand
GCAAGACCGAAGGGTCCATGGATGCAGGCAATATGTTAAAGCCTATGCTTGCCAGAGGAGAGCTGCACTGTATCGGGGCCACCACCTTGGATGAATACAGAAAGTATATAGAGAAGGATGCGGCGCTGGAGCGGCGGTTCCAGCCGGTTATGGTGGCGGAGCCTACGGTGGAGGATACCATTTCCATTCTCCGGGGCCTTAAGGAGCGGTATGAGGTATTTCACGGCGTGAAGATCACGGACTCTGCCCTGGTGTCGGCGGCCCTTTTATCGGATCGGTATATTTCCGACCGGTTTCTGCCGGATAAGGCTATTGATCTGGTGGATGAGGCCTGCGCCATGATTAAGACAGAGCTGGATTCCATGCCGGCGGAGCTGGATGAGCTGTCCAGGAAGCTTATGCAGATGGAGATTGAGGAGGCGGCGCTTAAGAAGGAGACGGACCGGTTAAGCCAGGACCGTCTGGAGGATCTTCAGAAAGAACTGGCGGAGCTTCACGAGGAATTTGCGGGAAAGAAGGCCCAGTGGGAGAATGAGAAGACTTCCGTGGAGCGGCTTTCTTCCTTGAGAGAAGAGATCGAGGCCGCCAACCGGGAGATCGCCCAGGCTCAGCAGGAGTACGACTTAAATAAAGCGGCCCAGCTTCAGTACGGGAAGCTGCCGGAGCTTAAGAAGCAGCTGGCGGAAGAAGAGGAGAAGGTGAAGAATCAGGACTTAAGCCTGGTTCATGAGAGCGTCACCGATGACGAGATCGCAAGGATTATCTCCAGATGGACGGGGATTCCCGTGGCCAAGCTGACAGAGAGCGAGCGAAGCAAGACCCTCCACTTAGATGAGGTGCTGCACCGCCGGGTGGTGGGGCAGGACGAGGGTGTGGAGAAGGTGACGGAGGCCATTATCCGTTCCAAGGCAGGGATCAAGGATCCCACCAAGCCTATCGGTTCCTTCCTGTTCTTAGGGCCTACGGGTGTGGGCAAGACAGAGCTTGCCAAGGCCCTTGCCGAGAGCCTCTTTGACGATGAAGCTAATATGGTCCGCATCGACATGAGTGAGTATATGGAGAAGCATTCCGTGGCACGTCTCATCGGAGCTCCTCCAGGATATGTAGGCTATGACGAGGGCGGCCAGCTGACGGAGGCCGTCAGAAGAAAGCCTTACTGCGTGGTTCTCTTTGACGAGGTGGAGAAGGCCCACCCCGATGTGTTTAACGTGCTTTTGCAGGTGCTGGATGATGGGCGGATCACGGATTCCACAGGCAAGACCGTAGACTTTAAGAATACCATTATCATTATGACCTCCAACATCGGTTCCCAGTATCTTCTGGAGGGAATTGACCAGGCAGGCAATATCACCGGGGAAGTCGAGCATTTGGCTATGGGAGATCTGCGGGCCCATTTCCGTCCCGAGTTCCTGAACCGTCTGGATGAGATTATTCTGTTTAAGCCTTTGACCAAAGATAATATCGGCAATATTGTGAGTCTCATGATGGAGGATACCAACAAGCGGCTCACAGACAGAGAGATCAAGGTGGATTTGACTGACAGGGCTCAGTCCTTCATAGTGGAGCATGGCTATGACCCGGTATACGGGGCGAGACCTCTGAAGCGTTATCTCCAGAAATATGTGGAGACTTTGGCGGCCAGGATCATTCTCAACGATCAGGTGCGGGCAGGAGATACCATCGTCATCGACACCTCAGAGGACAGAGGGACCCTGACAGCCTATGTGGAGGGGCAGCACTAGTGCAAATACTGCTCTAGGAATCAAGCCTGAAGAAAGAGCCCTCCTGGGTATGCTTCTTCACCAACTGAATAAAATACTGCATCGCTTCCGTAAGGGCGGCGTCTTTCCGGTGAATGACACAGAGGGTGGCCTTGGAATCCTCTCTGTCCAGACGGAAAAACGCCCCCTTTTTGCGGGAAAAGGCCACATAATCCTGAATCAGGCCAAAGCCCAGACCAGCCTGAATCAGATCGAATAATGCAGCTTCCTCCGACAGAAGGATGGTATACTTGGGGTGGAAGTTGTAGGGGGCGTAGATGGAATTTTCCCAGTTTTTGTGACGGTCGGAGGCGGCGGTCTGTATAAAGGTTTCATTCTGAAAATCCTGGAGGTTTACAGGAGGGCGCAGTCTCCAGTCGGGCTGGTCCTCCACTGCCTTGGCCGCCGGATGGTTGGGGGGAGCCGCCAGGAGGCATTCATATTCAAATAGGGGCTCATAGATCAGGTTCTGGAGGACTTCCGAGGGAACATCGGCTTTGTTCATGACAAAAGCCAGATCCAGATGACCGGAGACAACCATACTCTCAAAGCCGTCTAAGGAGTTGGTGTTGATGGTAAGCTGAATATTGGGGTAGGCTTTCTGAAAGCTTGGCAGTACAATGGACAGAAACATAGGAGCCCTCCCGCTGGAGATTCCTATGGACATTCTTCCTGTTTTGGACTGTCTGGCATCATCCAGGGCATTTAGGAGGGTATTCTCCAAAAGCTTTTGCTTTTGAAAGGTCTCCAGAATCAGTTCTCCCGTAAAGGTGGGAACCAGCTTTCCGCCTTTGTACTCGAAGATTTTCGTGTTATAGGTCTTTTCTAGGGAGTTAATCAGCTGGCTTAAGGCCGGCTGGGAGACATACAGCTCTTTTGCGGCATTGGAGATGGATTTTAATTCGGCGATTTTCAGTAAATAGCCCATCTTTCGTTCACTTATCATAAGAAACCTCCTGTTTATCTGTAAACAATATAGCATATGTTCATAAAAAAAGAAACAGCGCCCTATTGGAATCCGGTTAAGAACCTATAAGTGAATTCTTATTTGACAGCCCGATGGGGGCCTCCGTTATAATAGAGGTATCCAGAAAGGTGAAAAAAGGTGTTAAAATGAAAAAAAATCTAGTGAAAAAATTCTTCCGGTTTGTAATTCCCTCCATTCTGTCCATGCTGGCATTCTCCCTCTATACTATGGTGGACGGAATGTTTGTGGCAAAGGGGATCGGGGAAAAGGCCCTTGCGGCTGTGAACCTGTCCTCCCCCTATAATTCCGCTATGTTTGCCAGCGGCCTGCTGATTGCAGTGGGAATGTCAACGGTGATTTCCATAGAACTGGGCAAGGGGGAGAAGGAACTGGCCAGACGTCTCTTCACACAAAACCTGCTGGTCTCGGCGGCAGCGGCCCTGATGATTTCGGTAGTTACCTTGATGAACCTGGAGCATGTGGCGCGGTTTCTGGGGGCAACGGAGGATACTCTGGGATATGTTATGGAATATGTGGGGATCATTGCTCCCTTTGCCATGTTCTTTATCTGTGCCTACAACATGGAGGTGCTGGTCAAGACCGATGGCACGCCTCAGCTGTCGGTGATTGGCGTATCTGCGGCAGGTCTGGCCAATGTGGTGCTGGACTGGCTCTTTGTGATGAAGCTTGGCTGGGGGGTAAAGGGGGCGGCCTTTGCCACAGGTCTGGCCCAGGTTCTGTCTGTTGTGATCTATCTGGTTTATTTTGGGAAATACTCCAAAATCCTAAAGTTTACAAGATTTCGGTGGAATCTGCGGATCTACGGCAGGACCCTTCCTTTGGGAGTGGCAGATGGGATTACGGAATTTTCCAATGGAATCGTAATTTTTCTCTTTAACCAGGCTATATTGGGGCTTTTGGGAGAGGACGGTGTGGTGAGCTATACCGTGGTGGGATATGTGAACACATTGGTACTTATGATGATGTCCGGGACAGCTCAGGGCCTGCAGCCTATCTCCAGCTATCATTATGGCAGAGGGGAGCAGAAGCAGTATATGTTTCTGATGAAACTGGGCATAGGCATGGGGCTGATCTTTGGGATTTTGGGCTGGGCCGCCTGCCAGGTATTGGGAGATCAGATTGTGGCCTTATTTATCGCCCCCTCCAGCCGGCTGTTTGAAGTCAGCGTTCAGGCGCTCAAGACCTATGCATGGGCGTTTTTGTTTATGGGGTTTAATGTGGTGACAGCGGCATTTTTCACTTCCGTAGAGCGGGCAGGTTATTCCTTTCCTATCTCTATGGGGAGGGGCCTGGTGCTGCCGGCAGCGGCTGTCTTTGCCGTATCCGCGATACATAAGGGAGAGTGGATATGGCTGTGCGGTGCGGCAGCGGAAGGATTGTGCCTGGTACTGACGCTGGGACTTATGAGCTGTTATCTGCGAAGAGGCAGGAGTTCATAAAGTTGTCTGCTCAACCCTATAAGAAGATGATTATAGATTATTAATCAAGTAAGTATTTGTCAGGGAAGCATATTTTTTCTATAATAAAGTCATAACAAATCAAAGGTTTTCCCGGCCGGAAAACAAAACAGAAGAAAAGGAGAATGGTTATGACGTTACAGCTTTTTGGAGCAATATTAGGAATTGCAGTATTTATCGCTGTTTTGATGTTCCGGCTTCCCAACTGGATGACCTATGTGGCAGTGGCGCCTATTGTGGTCTTTTCCGGGGCCATGACAACGAAGGAGGTTTATGCAGTATTTTCCAGCTCCGGCCTGCAGCTGATGTATATCATCTGTATCTTCATGGGCCTGATGACAGCCACGGGGTTGGACAGTATGATCGGCAACACCGTAGTGACTCAGGCCAACAAGGTGGCTCACGGCGATCCAGAGAAAATGGAAAAAATGCTTCTTTTGGTGCTCTTTGTGTTCGGCAACGTATTCTCGTTTTTCCTGGCCAACAACCATGTGGCCATGGCTTTGGTTCCTGTGATCTACGGCATTGCCAAAAGAACTAAACTGAGCTACTCGAAAATGTGCCTCTTTGTGATCTTTTCCACAACCATTGGAGGAGCATGTACCCTTATCGGAACCACATCCAATGTATATGCCAACACGGCTCTTCTGGACATGGGGCTGAAAGGTCTGGGGATGTTTGACTTCGCCTGGGTCGGTGTTCCGGTCATGATTATCGGCGGGCTCTATCTGATCGTGTTCCATAAGATGTGTCCCTCCTATGAGGAGACCGTACCAGGTGATGCCGCAGTCCTTATGGAAGCAAAGGATACGGCTACACCGGAGATGAAGAAGAAACAGAAGATCGTACTCATTGGCTTTGGGGCGTTTCTAGTTGGGCTGGTGGCAGACAGCGTCATGGAAATTCCGGGCTTCAGTCCTTACTTTTTCGGCTATGGAATCATCGCCGTGCTGTATTTTTTAAAGGTGGCAAAGTCAAAGCAGTTTTTTACCAGCATCAGCGCCCAGTTAGTTCTCTTCTGTGCAGGTATTAATCTGGCCATCGCCATTATCAAGGTCACGCCTTTAGGAGACGTATTCAGCGCATTTTTCATCCGCGCCATCGGGGAGAGCAATAACCTGTATGTGATTACGGCCATTCTCTGGGTGGGAACCGTGGTAATGACCCAGTTTATGAATAACATGGCCTGTGCCGGCGTGCTGGCACCTGTGGCCATTGAGCTGGCCGGACATCTGGGCGCAGATCCCAGAGCTATGGTTATGGCTATTGCCATGGCAGCAACCAGCTCCTATTTGACACCTATGGCATCAGGAACCAATCAGCTGATTATGCCCTTTACCAACCTGAAATTCCAGGATTTTGCCAAATACGGCTGGCCCCTTCTGATTATTAATTTTGTATGCTGTATGCTGATTCTTCCCCTGGTATTCCCGTTTTTCTAAGACGTGTTTGCAACATGTTTCAAAACACCGGAAAGTGCAGGGCAGCATGCATGCAGGCCTGCTATGAAAAAATGAATTGGAGGAGAGATAACGATGGAGAGCAGACGACTGAGAGAAATATATGTGAAAGCTTCCGACCCCTTTGAGCGAGGACATCAGCACGGAGCCCAGGTACAGGAGGAGATTGCCAGGGTATGTCAGGGATACAGGAAATCCTTTGAGAAGAAGGGGTATACATGGGAAGAGGCCCAGGAGATGGCTATGGAGTATGTGCCCTATCTGGAAAAGGAGATGCCGGAGCTTATGGAGGAGGCCAAGGGGATTGCCGCCGGGGCTGGGGTAGATCTGTCCGTGATTATGGTTCTCAATACCCGGTATGAGCTTCTGAAATTTAAGAAGCATGTGAACAGCTATGAAAACAGCGAATGCACCTGCTATGCAGTCACCCCCGATGCGACAAAGGATGGGGAAACCATAGGCGGCCAAAACTGGGACAATGCCCCCTTTATCGGGGAGAACCTGTATGTGCTGCATATTGATGAGGAGAACGGTACCCGGATCGTAGGTCTGACAGAACCGGCCCAGCTTCTCAGAAGCGGAATGAACAGCCATGGCATTTCCGTAAACTGCAGTACCCTTTTATCCACCAAGGATGTGCGGGGTATCTCTGTTCCCACCAATTTTATGCGGAGAAGAATTATGCAGTGCAGGGATCTGGAGGAGGCTAAGGCCCTGGTGGAGCGGTTAAAGCCCTGTGTGTCCATTAATTATGTGATGACGTCTGCCAAAGGAGAAGCGGTTGTATACGAGACAACTCCTGTGGAAAATTTCAAACTGGTTCCGTCTGCCGGCGTCATTACCCAGGGAAATGATATTCAGGTAGATCCGACCATTGACCGTTTCATACCGGCTGACAAGGCCCATGAGCACCATTTCCGCGGACAGAGGCTGGGATATCTTTTGAGGAAGAAGAGCGGAGAGATCACTGCAGAATACATTCAGGAATGCCTAAGAGACCATTACGGATATCCGGCTTCTGTGTGCAACCATGCAGCCGGTGAAAACCTGCAGACCATTGCCTCTATGCTGTACTGTGTAAACCGGGGGTATGCGCTGATTGCCTGGGGCAACCCCTGTGAGGCGGCTTATGAAAAATATAGCTTTTCAGAATAATTGATTCTCCCCTGCCGGTGTGGTACAATTGGTACCAAGGGGCAAAATACCTTTTATCCCCGGCATCTGAAAAGATGGTGTATGACAAAAGGGGCTGACAGGTATGCTTCAGGCAAAAAGAAGAGTTGAAAAATGGGGCAGTAAGTTCAGGGACATGAGATTTTCCCAAAAGATAACCATGGGTTCCTGACTGCTGCTCTGTTGATTTATAGGAGTACCCTTACCTGATCTCAGGGCATGATATATCAGGAAAGGGAGCTCCATGGGCTGAGTCTTCCGGACATGGCGCAGGAGCGAGGATGGCAGATTATTTCCAGGTTGGCAAGATATTAGCAAATTTATGAGATACTAATAAATTCCATAGTGCTAGACGGCTTTCTTTTTGATGCTTAAAAGGAAGAGAATCATGGAAACCCCTGTCAGGATATGGCCGATGCCGGCGATTCCGGAGATGGAGGCATCCATACCCCTGCTGAGTTGGGTTCCCCACACCTGGGTCAGGCCTCTCATAAGAAAACCAAGGCCTGTGATATTAAGTCCGATCTCATAGGTAATGAGGACCTTAGGGGTATTCTTTCCAGAAAAGGAAAGAACCTTTTCAGCCAGCATCAGTATGAGAAAGAAGAACATGCCTAACAGAAAATAGTGAGTGTGCATGACGGAAAGGTTGGTTTTTCCCGTGAAATGGCTGAATTTGGTAAATTCTCTGTAAAACACCCCGGCTATCATGGCTGCGATTCCATAGGCCAAGGCTAAGTTGGCATAACGTTTCGTCATTATGTTTTTCTCCTTTATATGTTTTAAATGAACAAGTTCACCTATATTATAGTCATGTTGAATGGAAATGTCAATGTGGTACAAAGGAAGGGCTGCTATTAATTTCCATAGTTACTTGTCACAACAAAAAAGTTTTTATATAATCAGGGGCAAAAAGGAGGAGACAGGGATGTATCAGAAAAAATAGTCCGGGATATCCGGTGTCCCCTGGAATATAGTCTTACAGAGAATGGCTGCTCCGTTGTGCCTATCCTTCAGAGCATCTGTGCATGGCAGAAGCCGCCCCGGCTGGACCGTATAGACGGCCAGTGCCGCGGCGGAGGCCAGATCCCAGAACAGAGCCTTCTCTGACAGCACCAGGCTTTCTGGATCTCCATGTGTAGCAAGGAAAAAGGTTCCAAGAACCGCTAAAATGGTGGCGCAGATCTCCTTGGGCCCCGGCAGCTTTAAAGTCCGCAGGGATACATAGACCACAATAATCACCGGCCCTATGTACTGAAGCACCGTGGCTGTCCCCGCATTGGAAGCACCGATGGCAGTAAAATAGGTATACTGGCACATGGACATGCCAAGAATCCCGAAACACAGAATCTCTCCTGCATCTTTTCTTGTCTTCCACACGGAGAATACGCGGTCCCGCTCCTTAAAAAGCAGATGAGGAGCAGTAAAAAGCCGGCTATAGTCAGCCGAAGGGGAACCAGCCAGTCAGAGGTGATTCCCTTCTGCTGCATGAGATACTGGCCGCAGGTTCCTGAAAATCCCCATAAAGACCTGCCCAAAAGGGTGAGCATCATACCTTTTCGCAGGCAGCCTGCCGGACTTTCATGTGTGGTGGTGCACCCGTTGCCGGGCGCATGCAGGTTTACTGGAAAAATGAATATCTTAGTTCCGGCTAATCATAATCAGTATGGTCCCATCTGTCAAGGAAATATTGCCGTGATGCTCAAGCTTGATTAGTGATGGTTACAGTTTACAAGATATCTGTGAACGTAACTAGTGATTGACGAAGCCGGTCGGCAGTTTTATAATAGACGTGCTATTTATTCTGTATAAAAAGGAGAGATCAGTATGAAGTATGTATGCGATGTATGCGGTTGGGAGTACGATGAGGAAAAGGGATATCCGGAAGGCGGCATAGCTCCGGGAACAAAATGGGAAGATGTGCCGGAAGATTTCGAGTGTCCTCTTTGCTTTGTGGGAAAGGATCAGTTTTCAGAGGCATAACAGGAAGTATGGGTTCAGGAAGAGATTCCTGGACCTTTATTTTTGCATGCGGGGAAATATACGATATATTTTTATCTTTTTCCAATCACAATGATAGCTTCTGTAAACAACGGTCATACATTCTTACTGAAACGACAGCCAATCCCTTTTGCCATCTGTATATATTTAGGGCTGCCGGGATTTTCTTCTATTTTTTTCCGCAAACTATTGCACAGAGCAATAAAAATGTGGTTATGGTCTCCGAGTCATTTGGGGAGATGAAAAGCCGCGGGCTCATGAAAGATGGTGCGTTCAATGATTACAATAAGAAAGTCCATGTCCTCTGCCCCGGATTTCAGCAGCATTATCATATTCATCAAAATAAAATGAGCGAATTGGTCCCTGGTAAAGGAGTCGTTCCAGATATCCCTGCGCACGTCAGGGTCCTGCGCCATCTTCCGACTCAGAGCCGATTCCAGTGCGGACTGCATAACCGTCATGCGTTTGAGCCCTGTGGTTTCTGCACTGCCAAGGCTGCTCATCAGCTTCCCTGCGGATTCGTCGATTTGCTTCCGGAGAAATGCAAAGATCTCCCGCAGCTGGCCGCAAAATGTACGGGCGGTTATGACATTTTCCATCTCAGCCAATGTCTGTTTCCAGTATTCCTCTGTGATGGCAAGAAGAATCTCATCTTTGCTGGAGAAGTAATTATATACGGTTCCTGTGGCCACACCGGCTTTTCTGGCAAGATAGCGGATGTTTATAGCGGCAATGCCTTCTTCATCCGCTGTGCGGCGGGCCAGTTCCAGAAGGGTAGCCTGCAGAGTATCGTCTTTTTTTCGCATGAAGTTCTCCTTTTCACACGTTCTAAGTTATCTCCCATTCTACCACAGATCGTCCTCAAAATCCATATGCACCGGCAAAGCGTCCTCAAATCCATGGAAACCGGATATTTTTAAAAGAAAGCGGTATTTCATATCTTTGAGGATTATGATAAAATCGTTGTTATAAACCATAGATACAAGGGAGCAAAGCCATGTCAAATCCAATGTTTGAATCCGTCTGCAAAGAAATCTTCCCCTTTTGGGACAAAATCTCAGAATCAGACAGAGAGTATATCTGTCAGAATTCCCATGATGCCCTTTACCCCAAAGGAAAAAATATTCACGACAGCAGCGAATGTTCCGGTGTTATTCTGGTCCGTTCCGGAAGTCTCAGGCTCTATATGATGTCCGACGAGGGAAAAGACATTACCCTCTACCGTCTGTACAGGGGGGATCTGTGCATGCTGTCGGCTTCCTGTGTTCTTGAGTCCATTACCTTTGATGTCTTTGTCGATGTGGAGGAAGACAGTCAGTGCTATATCATCAGCGGACCCGCCTTTGCTGCCGTGTCAAAGCGTAATCCGGATATCCGGATCTTTGCCCTTGAGACAGCGGTCAGCCGGTTTTCTGATGTGATGTGGGTGATGCAGCAGATTCTTTTTATGAGTATGGACAAAAGACTGGCCATCTTTCTTTCTGACGAATCGACGAGAACAGGTTCGGATGTGATCACAATGACTCACGGGCAGATCGCCCGGTATATGGGATCTGCCCGTGAGGTGGTGTCCAGGATGCTAAAGTATTTTGCCAACGAAGGGATCGTGGAAGTCTCCCGGAAAGATATAAAGATTCTTGACAAGAAGCGCCTTAGAGCCTTAGCCCTCTAACATAGCCAGGATCTGAGCCTTTGGCCTTGCGCCTGTTTCCCTGCGGGCTACCTTGCCGTCTTTTAAGACAACCAGTGTGGGGATGCTTAACACTCCGAATTCCTGTGCAAGCTCAGGCTCATTGTCCACATTGATCTTGCCCACAAGAAACTGGGGATTTTCCTCTGCAATCTGGTCCACTACAGGAGAGACCATGCGGCAGGGACCGCACCAGTCGGCGTAGAAATCAAGAAGTACCGGCTTATCACTGGATTTGACAGAATCAAAGTTATTTTTATTGACAGTAAGTACAGACATACCTGTTACCTTCCTTTCTTTTACTTGCCGCAGTCCGGCGGCTTTTATGGTTTTTATTATAACCGTTTTCTTATTCTATTTCTGTGACCAAGTCACATGTTTGGCTTTGCAGATCAGCTGCGTCATGGTTCCCATGGGACAGTATACGCACCAGGAACGGGGTTTAAACAAAAGCATGGTCACAAACCCCAGAACCGTGGATGTGAGCATAATGCTGTAAAAGCCAAAGGCAAACTGGGCAACGCCGTCGGAGAAAAAGGCGCCATGGTAGGCCCAATGCCATGGAACCTTAAAGGTCCACAGAAGGGTTACCGCTGTCCTCAGATTCTTTGTTCCGGCAAACACCAGCCATGTATTCCAAAGCATGAGAAAAAACATAATAAAGAAAAAGATTAAGAATCCATATCGGAACCAGCCGGACTTCATCCATCCGGGAATGTCTTTCTTTCGGGAAAGACCGAATCTGCCGCCTGCCAGGGCAAACAGCTGTCCCCTGCCGCAATACCGGTTGCAGTAGGCTTTGTTCCCTTTTGTAATGGAGATGATCAAGGGAATAAAGAAGCAGAGAAGCCCCAGCCAGGCAAACAGGATATTGAAGAATCCCAGGACCAGATAGGTGAGGGAGACTATCCAGAGGTAATCATACCAGTTCTTTTTTCTGTTCATGATTCAGACACCTCCAATACAATGACACTTGCCGGACATTCCTTCACGCATTTTCCGCATCCCACGCATAATTCCCTGTCGATCTCGGCGAATATTCCTTTGGGAATGGAGATGGCGCCTCTGGGACAAACTTTCATACATATCCAGAAGAGCCACCAGAGCCAAAATACTGTTGCACAGCAGAATAATCAAGGGAAGTCTGAAAGACCTGGCACTTATCCTGCTCTCCTGCTGATATACCGGATTAATCTTCACGAAGCAGAACCCTCCCTTCCTCATGATCCGTAATCTGCATAAACACAGACTCCAGATTTCCTCTCTCCCTCATAAAACCGCAGATCATAACCCCTGCCTGTATCATCTGCTGCAAAAGAGCAGCCTCTTCTTCCCGGTCTCCGGTGAATCCCACCATAATGTCATTCTGACGTATGGTAATGGTCTCCGCATAGGAATTATTTCTTAAAATATCCAAAGCTTTTTCCCGATTTCGGTATACCGAGATCATGAGCGGACTCCGCACATTGATCTGGCTTAAGATATCATCCATGGCGCCTTCCAGCACCATCTTCCCCTCCTCCACAATGCCGATATCCGTACATATCTCTGACAATTCTGACAATATATGGGAACTGATGACCACGGTTTTCTCCTGTTCTCTCAAGTCCTTAAGTATCTCCTTAAACTCATATCTTGTTCTCGGATCCAGTCCCGATGTTGGTTCATCCATAATCAGAATGGGCGGGTTGTGAATCAGCGCCCGGGCCAGGCATAACCGCTGCTTCATTCCCCTGGACAGTCCATCCACATAGTAGTCCTCTTTCTCCCCAAGTCCTACCTGATCCAAAAGAGTTTCCGTCCGTCTCCTGGCATTGAGCCCATAGAGACCGTAGCAGGCGGCAAACAGTTCCATATACTCCGATACCTTCAGATTATCATATACGCCGAAAAAATCCGGCACATAACCAATGCTTTCCGTGACTTTCCCCCTGTCTTTCACCACATCTGCGCCGTCTATGGTCACACTTCCGCCATCAGGAAGAAGAAGCCCTGTAAGGATCTTGATGGTAGTGGTCTTTCCTGCCCCGTTGGGCCCTACAAATCCATACAGAGCTCCTTCCCGCACATGCATGGAAAGTCCGTCAAGGGCAGTGGCACGCCCGTACATCTTCTTTAATCCCTCGATCTTCAGCATCAGTCTTCCCTCCCCACAATACTCAGCATAGGAAGCAGGACATTCCAGTTGTAGTCCGTCATATTTTCATAGACATACTTGACCGTAATGGTATTGCCCGGAGAAAGATAGTGAACCAGTTCATAGGCCTCATACTCCAGCTTCATGGAATCCATCAGGTCATATTTCCCCGTACTGTGATTATAAAAATAGATATTTCCTTCAAAGAGGCTCAGATCATTGTTCTTCTTTCCTGCCACAAACACCTTTGAGACATACTGAAATATCACTTTCTCTATTCTTACATCATTGCCCAAAGAATACTCCAGGGTCACCGGATCAGCGCCGTACAGCGTATTGTTGCCTGAATCGTAGCTGCCTCCCAACACGCTGGGAGTTCGTATGAGTCCTGAACGATAAATTACCGCCTCATCGCTGGAATAAATATTGATATCCGAGGCCACCACAGTGTTTCCATTTGCCTCCCCTGTCTTCAAAAGATGCCCTTTCTCCTCATCCTCCTGGCTGCAGATTCCCACCACCTTTGCGTTGGGGGAATAGTCAGGCATAAAATTATTCAGATAAAACGCAAAGAGGTTGGTCTTGCCAACAGCCTCCACATAGGCGTCATCGCTGATGTCCGCTCTCTTAAAGGTGTCCTCGCCTGATAAGTAGGATGCCACCTCATAAGAGTGATTCATAGGATAGCCCAAGACCTCCCGGTCATCAATGGAACATGTCTCACCTGGCTCCATATCTCCCAGATAGATGAGCTTTCCGTATAAAAGCACTACGCAGTTTTCCAGCTTTTCCTTAAAATGGTTGGTAATGGTTCCTATATATTTGCCCCGGTCAATCTCTATGCTGCCTTCAAACCCCACTTCCTGGGTATTAGCCGCAACCTTGTCAAGCTGAAAATATCTCGGTTCAAATGCCGGTACATTCTGAATCAACAGTTCAGTCTCTTCCGGCTTATAACCGATCCTGACTTTATAGTCCTCCGCCCCGGTAAAGGAAGGGGCTGCCCCTGAACTTCCCGTGCCGTAATAATTCTGGGTCACTGGCTTCACCGAATAATCGGCTGCCAGATGCGCCTCGTAAGGCTTGCTGTAAGGCGCGCGAATATTCATATAAGTAGTATCAGTGACCGTATCCCAAGTCGTCTCCAGAAAGCGGGCGTAAGTGTAAAACGTGTCGTGGAACCTGGTTTTGCTTCCCATAAGCCAGATAATCATGGTGAACACCACGGACAAAACCACTACGCTGAACCGGTAATACTCAGTCAGCTCCCTCTGCTTTAAAAAAACATAAATGCCCACGCCAGCCAAGAACACATAGATCACAATCTCCATGGTATACAGCCCCATATTGGGAAGGCGCTTTACATTGCCTGTGTTAATCATATCACGAACAGACCAGTACTGACCCGAATTGCCGCTGTAGATGGATTCCGCCAGGGTATTGATCCTGTTTTCTCCAAGAACCCCGGTCAGCAGCTGATCCACATAGGAGGGATTCTGCTGACAAAACCCGGCAATATCCACAAAATCATATCCTGCAACCGCAATAATTCCCTTGCGGTAAGTCACAGAAGACAAAATGGCCTGAGAATCGCCTGCCATAATCACATTGCCTCCTGTCAGGGCAAATTCCACACAGGGAACCGTAAGATATGCCTTCTGGGGCGTGTCCTGTCCATAACCTGCTCCCATGTCAATCCGGCGTTCTTCCGGTTCTTCATACATCTTCTCCAAAAGTTCCGGTGCAAACCGGCCAAGGGTGTCATCCACCCTCATGCCTGTACCAAGAATCATGGTTCCGCCGCCCCGAACCCATTCGATCAGAACCTGACTCTGTTCCTCCGACAGGTCTCTGACGCGGAAATTGCTAATGAGCATCACATCAATCATGTCCAGTCCCAATTTATTACGGGGAAAACTTTCACAGTCAAAGGTAATGGCTCTGGTTCTCAGCATTCCATGATCCACACCCACCCCATCCCATCCTGCCACCAGGGGTTCCGGGGTATCGCTTAAGACTCCTACAAACAGTTCCGGCACGTCCAGGCTGAAATCCATTTTCAGACGGCGGTGAAATACCTGCGTCCCTTCCGAATCCGCAACGGAAACAAACAGCTGATCCCAGCGGTTTCCCATGGGAATGTAGAGGTGCTTTTCAAGGCTTTCCCCTTCGTTAATCTCCAGGGGATAATCATATTGATACACCTCATAGTCAGATTCCATGGCAAGGACCTGAAGACTCCCTGCAAACCGCTTCTGCTCATGATTCTCAAAAAGCAAATCCAGAGGCACATATCTGCCGCCCTTAGCCTTGTTGCCATACCCGTATGTCACGTCCATAGTGAGAGCGCCGCCTGTCTCTGCATGTTCCGTCTTTTGGCCGCCGGCCGCCCATGAGGTCATAACGGCAGAAAGGGCCAGCAGCAGAATCAGCGGCCCTGTCCATACATTCTTTTTAATACTCATGTCACTCCCCCAGTTTTCCGAAATTTTCTTTGTTGATATCAAAGTCAACCTGAAGCCTGACAGTAAACACGGTGCCGTTTAAATCACTGGTCACTCCTATGATTCCCCCATGCATATCCACAATATTCCTGGCTATGGCA
>Ga0137297_11244_pt1 | contig 15280 bp, 12 predicted proteins | sample RamsorincwithD2O_FD_97191 | JGI IMG/M metagenome (GOLD analysis project Ga0137297, IMG submission 97191) | Mouse cecal microbial communities from Vienna, Austria - Mucin amended with D2O | ecosystem: Host-associated > Mammals > Digestive system > Large intestine > Cecum | place: Austria: Vienna... | reverse complement strand
GCAGGTTCTGGGAGGTGCGGTTTATGAGATGGCGTAGGATTTTTAAGAAGGCAGGGGAAAGCGGCTGTGTACAGCAGGGAGCCGGGAGAGAAGCAGGAGGAAGCAGCTGTGTACAGCAGGGAACCGGGAGAGAAACAGGAGGAGGCGGCTGTGTGCAGCAGAGAACCGGGAGAGAAGCAGGAGGAAGCAGCTGTGTGCAGCAGGGAGCCGGGACAGTACCCGGAGGCGGAAGCGTATATGGGAAAGCTGAAAGAACAGATCCGTAATCCCATGGCCAGAAAAATGGCGGCAGAGGAGATTGAGAACCATATTGCGGATCAGGCCTGTGCCTATGAGAGCCAGGGGATGGAGCGGGAGAAAGCGGTTGAGGCAGCGGTGAGGCAGATGGGAGATCCGGTGGCTGTAGGTGTGGATCTGGACCGAATCCACCGTCCCAAGATGAACTGGCCCCTTTTTGGTATGATTGCAGCCTTCAGTATCCTGGGGCTTATCCTTCAGTATATGTGCTTTTACGGCCTGGGGGAGGAGCTTAGGGAGTATTCCCAGGCCAACATATCCAGGGAGAATTTTTACAGGCAGTGTATCTACACGTTCCTTGGCCTGGGGGCCATGACAGGGGTCTGCTTTCTTGACTACAGCAGAATCGGAAGACATTCCAGAGCGGGGGGACTTATCCTTTTATTGGGGATTCTGATGGTCTGCCAGATGGGGGGACTGCACCTGGTAAATGGAAACAGATCATGGTTTGTGCTGTTTTCCATGGTAAACGGCGGATATCCCTATTTAAAATGCCTCTTATATCTGTTTGTTCCCCTGTTCGGAGGGATTCTATACAAAAACAGGGGAACCGGTTACAGAGGGCTTGTGGAAGGCTTTATCTGGATAGCCGCCCTGTTTCCTGTAGGAAACTGGATAGGCGGAGGAATCGGAGGCACCATAGACGTAATTCTGGTATGCCTTGTAATGCTGTTTATGGCAGTCGGAAAAGGATGGTTTAAAACCATAACCAGGAAGAGGCTGTTTGCGGCAGCATTTTCCATAATGGTTCTTGGAGGTGTGGCGGCAGGGGGAAATCTGCGATCTTATCAGCTGACCAGGCTTCAAAGCCTGTTTGTGGAAAATAACAGGGAAGGGTACCTGAATATGACAGTCAGAAGGATAATGTCCAATCTTTCCTTAAGGGGGAACAGTACGGCTGTCCTGAGCCAGAAAGGCCTGCTGCCGTGGCAGAATATAGCCGGGATTCCCAATGATTTTATTTTCCTGCAGATGGCTACCCAGCTGGGGATCATCCGGATGCTGTGTATCTGCGGAGGGCTGGCAGCACTTTTCTGTGTGATGGTTCTGGCAGTTGTGAGGCAGAAAAATCAGATGGGGCAGATGATGGGACTTGGGTGTGTGATGCTTCTGGCACTGGAGACAGTGCGGACTGTGTTTAATAATCTGGGGTTCTATGTGGCTTCCACCAACGGCCTGATGTTTTTCTCTTACGGAAAAGTGCATACGATTACGGTGTATATTCTTCTTGGGGTGGTGTTAAGTATTTACAGATATAAAGATTTGGTCTGGGAGAAGGAGGAGAAGAAAACGTTTAAAAAATTTCCGGGGCTGCGGCCGGCAGAATAAGAGTTAGAACAGTGAGGAAATTTAAGATGAAAATAGAAAAACTATGTCTGAAAATGTTGACAGAATGAAAAATTCATGATATGATAAGTAGGTCGTTGAGGCATAGGGGAATAGTTCAATGGTAGAGCAGCGGTCTCCAAAACCGTAGATGGGGGTTCGAGCCCCTCTTCCCCTGCTTTTTCGTTATTTGTCATATTAATTACTTCAATAAAAAGCAACTCCTTTTTGATGAGAACTTTTAACGGTTCTTACAGAAAGGAGTCTTTTTATAATAAAAGTGCTTGACTTTGAGTGAGCTTTATGTAGTATACTATTGCAGATCTTTTAAAGAAAACGAGGGGAGAGAAAAGGATGGATAAATCAGTTGTTTATTTCACGGATTTCCGCTGTCCGGTAGGAACAAGCCAGTTGGATAAGCTAAGACGTTTGTGTATAGCAGCCGGCATAAAGGATCTGGATATGGAAGGGAAATTTGTGGCCATTAAGATGCATTTCGGCGAGCTTGGCAACATGGCGTTTCTGCGGCCTAATTATGCCCGGGTCATAGCAGATCTGTGCAAAGACCAGGGCGGGATGCCTTTTTTGACAGACTGTAATACCCTGTATCCGGGAAGCCGCAAGAATGCGCTGGAGCATATGGATTGTGCCAATCTCAACGGGTTCAACACGGTGACTACAGGCTGCCAGATTATCATCGGCGACGGCCTTCGGGGAACGGATGAGGTGGAGATCCCGGTGGTAAACGGGGAGTACTGCCAGACAGCCAAGATCGGGCGGGCGATTATGGATGCGGATGTATTTATCAGCCTGAGCCATTTTAAAGGCCATGAGGCTACAGGCTTTGGCGGCGCAATCAAAAATATCGGCATGGGATGCGGAAGCCGGGCAGGGAAGATGGAGCAGCACAAGAGCGGGAAACCGGCGATCCAGGAGGAGCTTTGCCGGGGCTGCAGAAGATGTGCCAAAGAATGCGGAAGCGACGCCATCTCCTATGTGGAGAACAAAGCGGTCATTGACTATGACAAATGCAAAGGGTGCGGGCGGTGCATCGGAGCCTGCAGCTTTGATGCGGTTTACAATCCCAATGACAGTGCCAATGAGGAGCTGGATCGGAAGATGGCGGAATATGCCCAGGCAGTCTGCTACGGACGTCCCTGTTTCCATATTTCTCTGGTTCAGGATATCAGCCCTAACTGTGACTGTCACGGGGAAAATGATGCCCCTATTCTTCCGGATATCGGCATGTTTGCCAGCTTTGACCCGGTGGCTCTTGACCAGGCATGTGCAGATGCCTGCCTGAAAGCCCAGCCTATTGCGGACAGCCAGTTAGGCGAGCATCTTGCGGCTCCGGGCTGGGAATGCCATCACGATCATTTTAAGGATTCCAATCCCAATATCGAGTGGAAGGCCACCCTGGAGCAGGCGGAGAAGATCGGGCTGGGAACCAGGGAGTACATATTAAAAAGCATTGGTTAAATAAGGAGAAAACGTGGACTATGAGATAATCCGGCTGGCGGATAGCCCCAAGATGAAAGAACAGGGGACCAGGTGGTTCCATGAGAAGTGGGGGATTCCGTTGAAGGCCTATGAAGACAGCATGGAGGAATGCCTGGCAAAAAAAGGAGCGGTTCCCCAATGGTATATGGCGGTGGAGGGTTCGCGGATTATCGGAGGCATGGGAGTCATTGAAAATGATTACCATGACCGAAAGGATCTGGCTCCCAATGTCTGTGCAGTGTATACGGAAGAAGACCGGCGGCGGCGGGGAATCGCAGGCGCACTTCTTGATTACGTGTGCAGGGATATGGACAGACAGGGAATCCATACGCTGTATCTGCTGACAGATCATACTTCTTTTTATGAGCGGTATGGCTGGGAATTTCTGTGCATGGTGCGGGGAGACGGGGAAACGTATATGAGCAGAATGTATATTCACAGGATGTAATTAAAGGAAAAGAAATCGGCCGCTCAGACTAAAATCCAAGCGGCCGTTTTTATTCCTAATTCTGAGAATCCTGAAGAAGCGTCAAAATCTCTTCCGGTGATTTTCCAGATTCCTCGATGGCTTTCAAAAGTTTTGTTCTGTTCTCTTTTAAAGCTTTTTTAGCGGCAACGGCAGCAGCTTTTTTCTCTCTTGCGGCAGCAGCTCTCTCAGCTTTTATCTGCTCTTTGTAAGCAACCTTTAATTCTTCTTTGGAAGCTTTTAAATCTGCTTCCAGTTTCTGGATTCTCTCATGAAGTTTTAAAGCTTTGCCGGTATAAACAATTTCTTTTTTCTCACCTCTTGGCATAATGGTGACCTCCTTTTTTTATAAAAACAAAACTATAAAATAATAATACAATATGAAAAGAAGATTGTAAAGAAGTTAAGGTGATAAAATATTTTTTCTTGTTGTATTTACCTGCTGTTTAAAAAGCTAAAAGAATCCTGTGATTTATTCTTTCACTTCCTGTAATTCTTTGCGGATTTCTTTTGTGCGGATTTCTCTGCAGATATCATCTATAAACTGAGCAAGAGGCTTTACCCCTTCGTCTCCTGCGAATCTGCTTCTGACAGATACAGTATGATCTGCCTCTTCCTGCTGTCCCACAACCAGCATGTAGGGAAGCTTTTCTATACGGGCTTCCCGGATTTTGAAGCCGATTTTTTCGGAGCGTCTGTCTACAGTGCTGTCGATTCCGTTTGTCTTCAGCTCTTTGTACACCTGGTCAGCATAATCCATATATTTCTCGGAGATCGGAAGGATACGCACCTGTTCTGGGCACAGCCAGGTGGGGAACTTGCCGGCGTATTTTTCAATCAGCCAGGCCAGGGTTCTCTCGTAGCATCCCAGAGAGGTTCTGTGAATAATGTACGGGCGGACCTTGTTGCCGTTGGCGTCCACATAGGTCATATCGAAATTCTCGGCGATGGCGCAGTCCAGCTGGATGGTAATCATGGTGTCTTCCTTGCCATATACATTTTTCGCCTGGATATCGATCTTGGGGCCGTAGAAGGCAGCTTCTCCATCAGCCTCTGTAAAGGGCAGATTCTTTTCTTTCAATACTTCCCGCAGTGCATTCTGGGTGGACTCCCAGTAATTGTCGTCCCCCAGATATTTTTTCTTATTGTTTGGATCCCATTTGGAGAGACGGAAGGTTACATCCTCTGCCAGCCCCAGGGTATGCAGCACATAGTAGGCCAGATCCAGACAGCCCTTCAGCTCTTCCTCCGCCTGATCCGGGCGGATGACCAGATGGCCTTCGGAGATGGTAAACTGGCGGACCCGTGTCAGGCCGTGCATCTCACCGGAATCCTCGGCTCTGAACAGGGTGGAAGTCTCGCCCATGCGGTAGGGAAGATCGCGGTAGGATTTGGGTGTGTTTTTATATACATAATACTGGAAGGGGCAGGTCATGGGGCGCAGGGCAAAGACTTCTTTATCCTTTTCTTCGTCTCCAAGGACAAACATGCCGTCTTTGTAGTGATCCCAGTGGCCGGAAATCTTGTACAGATCGCTTTTGGCCATGAGAGGGGTCCGGGTGCGGACATAGCCCCACTCATTGTCCTCCAGATCCTCGATCCAGCGCTGAAGCTTCATGATCATTTTGGTTCCCTTGGGAGTAAAGAGAGGAAGGCCCTGGCCGATGACATCAACAGTGGTAAACAGCTCCATCTCACGGCCCAGTTTGTTGTGATCCCGGCGCTTTGCATCCTCCATCTGCTCCAGATGGACCTTCAGATCCTCTTTCTTATTGTAGGCTGTGCCGTAGATTCTCTGAAGGCGGGCCTTGTCGGAATCGCCTCTCCAGTAAGCCATGGAGGAGGAGGTCAGCTTGAAGGCCTTGATGCCTTTGGTGGACATCAGATGAGGGCCGGCGCACAGATCTACAAAACCGCCCTGGTCATAGAAGGAGATCACAGAGTCTTCCGGAAGATCTTCAATCAACTCTACCTTGTAGGGTTCGTTTCTCTCTTTCATAAACTGGATGGCTTCCTGGCGGGGCAGGGTGAATCTTGTGATCTCATGTCCCTCTTTGATGATCTTTTTCATCTCATCCTCGATTTTGTCCAGATCCTCCCTGGTAAAGCTTCCGCAGTCGAAATCATAGTAAAAACCGGTGTCGATGGAAGGCCCGATTGCCAGCTTGGCATCAGGATAAAGTCTTTTTACTGCCTCTGCCAGAACGTGAGAGGTAGTGTGACGGTAGGCTGCTTTTCCGGCATCGTCGCTGAAGGTGAGAATGTTCAGCCCGCAGTCTCTGTCCACAAGGGTTCTCAGATCCACAACCTTTCCGTCTATCTCGCCTGCACAGGCAGCTCTGGCCAGCCCGTCGCTTATATCCTTTGCAATCTCATAGACAGACATGGACTGGGGATACTCTTTCTGAGATCCGTCTTTCAGTGTAATAATCATAATCATTCTCCTTTTTGTTTAATGGACTTACCCTTTTTGTAATACAAAAAGCCCGTCCCTTCCGGCTTTCCTGCCGAAAGGGACGGGCATATAGCTCGCGGTTCCACCCTTTTTGGTACTAATACGTACCCGCTTTATTGGATGATAACGGAATCACCGTGCCCTGTTAAGGCCGCTCGGAGGTGGTCTTCAGACAGTAATCCGGCAGGATGCTTCCACCTGTTCATCCCTCTCTGGAGCCATTGTACTGCTTACTCTTCTCGTCAACGTTTTATACCAAGTATTATAGCATCGTAAAAATGTTTGTCAAGCGTATAGTTTATGCATTTTTTTTGTTCCTTTTTTTACCGTTAAGCTCCGGCCAGACAGTTATCAGCATGGTTGAAAAGCAGGCCAGACCTCCTGCGAAATTGGAGATGGGCTCTGCCATGAAGATGCCGTTGACACCCAGATGGAAGAAGCCGGGAAGGAGGGCAATCAGCGGGATCACGATGATAACTTTCCTAAAGACTGAGAAAAATACGGCATTTTTGGATTTGCCCAGGGCTACAAACACGGCCTGGCCTGCAAACTGCAGAGACATCATAAAAAATCCGAAATAGTATATCCGCATGGCCGGAATACCTGCTGCCAGCAGATCCCCCTCATGGTTGAAGATGCGGATAAAGAAGCCGGGAAAGCCGTGAACCAGGCTCCACATGGCAGTGGTGTAGATGACAGATACCACGGACATGAAGACAATAGCCTGCTTCACCCGCTTATATTCCCCGGCCCCGTAGTTAAAGCCCATCACAGGCTGGGCGCTGCCTGTAAGCCCGTTGACAGGCAGGGAGATAACCTCCCTGACAGAGTTGATCACAGTCATGATTCCCACGTAGAGATCGCCGCCGAAAAGGGCCAGGCAGGCATTGTACATGATCTGGACCAGGCTGTTGGTGACAGACATGGTAAAGCCGGAGAGCCCCAGGCCCATGATGGCAAGAATTCGCCGGCGCTTTAAGCGGAAATCCTTTTTCTGAAGCCTCAGAATCGTCTGGCTTCCGGTTAGGAAACGAAGGATCCAGAGGGCGGAAAGGCCCTGGGACAGGATGGTGGCCCAGGCAGCCCCCTGTACTCCCAGCTTAAAGACAAAGATAAAAACCGGATCCAGAATAAGGTTGGACACAGCGCCTAAAAGGACGGTCAGCATTCCGATTTTGCCGAAGCCCTGGGCATTGATAAAGCTGTTCATTCCCAGCCCGGTCATCACAAAAATACTGCCTAAAAGGTAGATGGTTATGTAGGAATCTGCATAAGGCATGGTATATTGAGATGCGCCGAAGAGATACAGCAGGGGGCGTTTAAAGAGAAGGCCCAGGACGGTGAGAACCCCTCCGCTTAAAACCATCATGACGAAGGAATTTCCCATAATGGCCTCTGCCTCCTGCCCGTTGCCTCTGCCCCGCTCAATGGAGCATAAAGGCGCGCCGCCCATGCCGAACAGGTTGGCAAAGGCAGTGACCATGGAGATAATGGGGAGGCAAAGCCCCAGGCCAGTCAATGCCAGGGTGGCGTTCTCCGGGATCCGGCCGATGTAGATCCGATCCACAATATTGTAAAGCACATTGATTAACTGGGCCAGGGTCATGGGCAGGGCCAGGCTGAGAATATTTTTTATGACACTTCCCTGGGAAAAATCATTTTTACTGTTTGCATCTGAGGAAGAAGACATGGGAAGAAACCGCCTTTTTATAGTAATGTATGCATTATAGCATACCATTTTTGACCGTTCAATGGATTTTACAAATCGGTAAAGACTTTTCCCGGGGGGCCGGTTATAATAGACTGCACAGGGAGAAAAGGGGGACAGAGGATGAAGGATAAAATTCTGGTAATTGAAGATGACGGGGATATCTCTCATTTAATCTGCATGAATCTGGAGGCTGCAGGGTATGAGACAAAGGCCGTGTATGACGGGCAGGAGGCAGAGGCGCATATAGGGGAAGGCAGGGAGTATGATCTGGCACTTTTAGACCTGATGCTGCCGGAAAGAGACGGGTTTTCTCTCATAGGGCCTTTAAAGGAACACGGGATCCCTGTACTCTGCCTGACAGCCAGAGGGGATGTATCCAGCAAGGTGCAGGGACTTAAAATGGGGGCTGAGGACTATATGGTGAAGCCCTTTGAGATTCTGGAGCTGCTGGTCCGCATGGAGAAAATTCTGGAGAGGACAGGAAATAAAAAAAACCTCCTTACTTTCCGTGATCTCCTTGTGGACATGAAAAGCAGAAAGGTCTGTGAGGGAGGAAGGGAGATTCGCTTAAAGCCTATGGAATTTCGGCTGCTGGCTGTATTTATGCAAAACCGGAATATAGTGCTGCCCAGGGATCGGCTTTTAGATATGGTGTGGGGGGAGGATTTTTTAGGCGAGTCACGGACGGTAGATGTCCATGTGGCCAAGCTGCGAAAAAAACTGAAGGCCTGCCAGGCCATTGTCACGGTGCCAAAAGGAGGCTATCTGTTTGAGGATGATGAACAGTTTAAAAAGGAGCAGAAAAGGCCATGAGGATACGGACTAAGATTACCGGGCTGGTGGCAGGTGTTTTGTCTCTGGCGTGGGGGATATGCGGCATATTTGCCGTCAACCAGTACATGAATTTCAGCGTGGAGAAGGCTGCTGCTGCTGAGATGGAGAAGCTGGAGCTGGCAGAGAGGGTATTTGTCCAGACCGGGACAGAGGAAGAGCTGGACAGCATGGGGGAGATAGCCAGGGATGCCTATCTGAAGTACCAGTTTGAGCGCTGCTACCAGAAAGGGTACGCCCTGTTAGAGGGACAGGCATGTATAAAGAATCTGACGGAGTATGATATAGCCGCGCCGGAAGCCCTGGGAGATCCATATGCAGTTCAGAAGCTGGGGGAGACCTACCTTTTGCTTATGAAAAAACAGCTTCCCTATCCCCAGGGGTTCTGGGTTATGTCAGTGAAGGATATTACATCTACCTGGGAGGAGGGGAGACAGCAGGCCAAAGGGTTTCTGATCATGTTCCTGTTTGTATTTGCAGTGTCCACAGGAGGCGCGGCTGCCATCGCCAGCCATATGCTGAAGGCCCTGGAAAAGCTTCGGGCACAGGCAGAGCAGATCCGGAAAGGGGATTTCAGCGGAAGGGTAGTTCTCACCTCCAGGGATGAGCTGAAGGAGCTTTCGGACAGCTTAAACAGTATGTCGGATCAGATTCGTCAGCAGATTGAGGATCTGGAGCTGCTTTTGGGAGCCATGGCCCATGAGATGAAGACGCCTCTGACCAATATTTTAGGGTATGCGGATTCCCTGCTTCATGTGCGGCTGACTGAGAGGCAGAAGGAACAGTCCCTGGAAGCCATCTGCCGGTCGGCAGGGCGGCTGAACCAGATGTCAGGGAAGCTGCTGCAGCTAATAGGTCTCTATGAGAATCAGGAGATAGAAACTAGGCCTGTGGATCTGGAGGAAGTGATACAATGTGTCTATGAGGAGAACAAGGACAAGCTGGATGAGAAAAACGTGGATTTTCAGATATTGAGAAGAGATGGAATCCATCTTCAGATGGTGACAGAGCCTGACAGCCAGGAGAAGGGGGCCATGGTTGTCCGGGGGGATCCCCTGCTTTTAATCAGCCTGTTTGGAAACCTGGTTTCCAACAGTCTGAAGGCCCTGGAAGAAGGGGGAAGGATTCAGGTGATACTGGATGAAATGAGGCAAAGTGTCTGTGTCAGGGACAATGGAAGTGGGATTCCAAAAGAAGCCCTTCCCCATGTAACCAAGGCATTCTATATGGCAGACAAGTCAAGAAGCCGCAGGCAGCAGGGAAGCGGGCTGGGGCTTGCCCTGGCAGAGCGGATTGTGCAGGCCCATCACGGAGAGCTGGAGATAGAAAGCTGTATGGGGGAGGGGACGGAAGTGACCGTCATATTTGGAGACATGAAACAGGAGAGGAGTAAGGATGATGAAAAAAAGGCAGGGAGATAAAAGAAAGGTATGGGCTGTGGCAGCGGCCTGGGGAAGTGTTTTGGTCCTGTCCGGGTGCGTGAGGCAGACAGATATCCCCATCGTCACAGAGAGGAAGGAGCAGGCTTTGGAAAGCCAGGAGGAACATGAGACGGAAATGCCGGCTGAAGAAACGCAGGCAGACCGGCTGGTGCTTATACGGGAGCAGGCAGAGGTGCCGGAGAGATATGAGATAAGCTTTGAGAATGAGGACATCACCATCACGGCGGATGTGGAGGTGGAGGTTCCGGAAACAGACAGAATAAGCCTGAAGGCTGTGGAATACACTGCCTATACAGAGGAGGAGCTGGAGACATTTAAAGAGATTTTAGGGCAGGAGCTGGGAATCCAGGAGTGGATCCCTATGGACAGCTGGGAGGGAGGCGTGAGGATGTCCTTTCATTCCCCGGATTTTGCATATAATCTAAGCATGGGGGCAGGAGGCGGTCAGGATGTGCCTGTCATATGGCTTTTGGACACAGATATATCTGATGGAGGAAACGGGGACTGGGATCCTGGGGATCTTACCGGGTGTCCCATGTCAGAGGCAGAGAGAGGGGAACTTCAGGCCGTTCTGGAGGAGAAGGCAAGGCAGCTGCTTCAAAAGCTGGGCCTTGAGGATTTAACGCTGGAAGGTGCCTGGTGGAGACAGCTTTCTGTCGGCGACAAATTTTCCTGGGCTCTGTCAGGACAGTATGGAGTCCGGCTTCGCTACAGCCGGAAATTTGGAGAGCTGCCCATGGCAAGCATGGGGCAGGGACATGGCCTTTTGAAGGCGGATCCCCAGTATGTGGAGTTTCTGTACAGGGAGGATGGAAGGCTTCTGGTAGTGAAAAATATCGGCCGGGAACAGGTGGGAAAAACATGGGAATATACGGATTTTCTGCTTCCCTTTTCTTCGGTGAGCCAGATATTTGAACAGTGCATGAAAAATATGGAAGCTGACGGGGATACAGGGACAGAAACCTATGGGGGCAAAAAGAACCATATGTATCTTACGGTTACGGATGTAAAGCTGGCTTACCATCTGGAGTGTGAAGGACAGAATGAAGATATGCCCATGACTTATGAGAGGAAAGGAAAGCTGGTGCCTGTGTGGGCATTTTACGGGACAGTGGAGACAGGGGAGGAGAGAAGCTCTTTAAACGAAGGAAGGGAAACCCTGCTTCTGGCGATTCACGGGGAGAACGGGACGATTTATGGGAAGTAGGCCAGCATGGGCCTGGGGCAGTGGAAGGCTGTCCATTGGGACAGCCTCCATAGCCTTCCTGGAATCATCACACCAACACAAATCCAGCACTTTGCCCTGGCAGGCAGAGGGTCTGGTTCTCTATTTTTATAGGTTCTCCAAGGCTGTACAGGATCTCTTTGCCTTCATAAGGACATGGGCAAAGGGCAGCCTTTTGGGAAGGATTGATTGCCACAAGAATCCGCTGCTCTTTGTCAGAGCGAAGATATACCAGCGGATAGCTGTTTGGCTCACAATAGACAAATTCGATGGTTCCCGATGCACATAAAGACGGATAGCTTCGGCGCAGCTTTATAAGCTTCTGGATTTCATGCCACAGGGAATTTTCTCTTGCCATCTCTTCAGACACAACCGGCGCGTCAGGGGATGAATCCTGAACCGTGTAGAGCGTTTCTTCTTCCCCGTCTGAGAAGCCATAGTTTTTCCCGTTGTTCCACTGCATCGGTGTCCTGGCTCCGGTGCGTCCGTACCCGCCCTCTACAGAGTTCAGCTCCAGATGACGCATGCCGATCTCATCTCCGTAATATAAAAAGGGCACGCCGGGCATGGAAAGCAGGAAGGCATATACCAGCTTCAGCTCTTCACAGTCTAAGTATTTGCGGATACGGTCCATGTCATGGTTGCCGGAGGGGATGCAGATCATGCCCTTCTGCTTTGTAAGCTCATAGTTTTTCTTGTAGGTTTCCACGAAAAGGGAGGCGTCTCCCTTGCCCTCCCGGCTGAAATAGGGATGCTGGCACCGGAACAGATCCATATAGTGGGAGGGGCCGAAGTGAAGAAGGAAATCCATGTGGAACCCGCCCATCAGGGATTTGTCCGGTTCGCCCCACTCGGAGATCAGCACGGCATTGGGATAGGTTTTATCTAAAAAGCCCCGGATATCCTGCCACAGCCGGATGGTTTCCACGCTGTCCGTATCATTTTTTACCAGGGATCCTGCCATATCTACACGGAAGCCGTCGCAGCCTTTGGACAGCCAGAAGGCCATGGCATCCTTCATAGCCTGTCTTGTTCCCAGGGCTTCCGGGGAATCGACGGCGCTCTGCCAGCTTTCTGTGGGATGGGCGAAGCCATAGTTTAAGGCCGGCTGGTTGGAAAAGAAGTTGACTGCCACACAGCCGTTGCGGGGGTAAAGGCCCCGGAGGGAGCCGGTGATCCCGTCATAATCCGCCACATCTGTCCAGATGCTGTCACTCCAGATGTATCTGCCCCAGTAGGGGTTAGGCTCTGCCTTGCAGGACTCCTTAAACCAGGGATGCTCTACAGAGGTATGGCCGGGAACAAAATCCAGGATAATGTGCATGTCCCTTTTGTGCACCTCCTCAAACAACCGGAACAGATCCTCATTGGTGCCATAGCGGGGCGCCACCTGACAGTAATCCGCCACATCGTATCCCGCATCGCCGAAGGGAGACAGATAGCAGGGATTCAGCCACAGGGCGTTGCACCCTAACGCCTTTATGTAATCCAGCTTTTCTGTGATGCCTGGAATATCGCCGATGCCGTCTCCGTTTAAATCGTTAAAGCTCTGGGGATAAATCTCATAAAAAACGCTTTCTTCTAACCAGTGTTTCATCGCACATTCCTCCGATTTCTGAGAATCATTTCTTTCTAAATTGAAGTATATCCCACAAAAACAGAAAGTTGTTGTAAAATATCCATGATATATATTAAAATATCCATATCATAATACTAAAAAGGCAGAGTGCCTTAAAGCTTGCCGCCAAAAAGGCGAAAGGAGACGGCAGATGAGACAGGAGCTTCGGGAGAACAGAAAACAGGGGACATCCCAGCACCCTCTGAAAATTTACAGGATGCAGGATGCAAATGGGAAAGTCGACGTGCCGTACCACTGGCAGGAGACGGCGGAGATCCTCTGGATACAAAAAGGGAGGCTTTCCCTGATGATCAATGAAAGCCTGTACGAAGGAAAGCAGGGAGACATCTTTTATATAAATCCCTGTGAGCTTCACGGGATGAAGGCCCTGACACAGGACTGTACGTATCTGGCATTTCTCTTTCCTATGTCCTGGTTTCAGGCAGACCAGGAGGATGAGGCCCAGGAGCTTTACATAAAGCCTTTGGCAGAGGGGAGCATCTGTATCTGCTCCTGTCTCCCTGACCGGACAGTAAAGCAGGTTATACCGGTTTTTCAGGAGATATATGATCTGTATGAAGAGGGCGGGGCAGGGGCATGGCTGGGAATCAAGGCTGGCCTTCTGCGGTTTTATTATTACATGTACAGGGACAGTCTGGCCGTCCGCAGTCAGAAGGAATCGGGGCAGATGGACGTACGTCTAAGGATCGCCCGGTATATTGAAAAACACTGTGATGAGCCGGTTTCCCTTCAGGATATGGGGAAGGAATTCCATATGTCGCCTAAGTATTTCAGCGCCTATTTTCAGAAGCATTTTGCAAGGAATTTTTCGGATTACCTTATGGCGGTCCGGGTAGAGAGGGCAAAAAAGCTGCTGGCTGAGACAGACGGGGACATGGAGCTGGTGGCCCAGCAGTCCGGTTTTTCCAGCAGCAGCTATTTTATCCGTGTCTTCCGGCAGGCGTCCCAGATGACACCGGGGCAGTATCGGAAGAAAATGCTTTTTCCTGACTGAGGACAGAGAAGGGAGGGAGACATTCACGACATTTTCTCGTCTGTTTATGACATATCCTGAGGCAGGAAAATATTTTTGCCGATATAAAAATTAAGTCTCTTTGTAACTGATTTTGCGCATGATTTTCTGACAGATGTGAATATGGCAGGGGATCAGCGCCGGAGAGATTGTGGGAGAACATAAAAGCAAGAAGGAGGTCTCAGGATGAATGTAAAGACGATGGAGGGCCTGACCGGGGCCAGCGCCAGTATACAGATGGTGGCGACTCCTATGAGTGTGGCAAAGGAAGCTGAGAGCAAGGGCGATACGGAGAAGATGAAGCGTGCCCTGGGATATGCGGCCGGGCTGACGGATCAGGCGGAAGCCTACAGTGAGAAAACCAGTGAGGGGATGAAAGCGGACGCCAAGGAGGCCAAACGGCAGGAAAAGCTGCTGCAGGAAGAGCTGATTCAGGCACGGAAGGAAGAGAGAGAGGAGCAGGAAAAACAGATCGAGGCAGGACAGGGGCAGTGGGAGGATGCTGTTTATGATTCTGTAGAGATCAGTGAGGAGGGCAGATACCAAGCCCAGACAGACGAGGTATCTTCCACGGCAGCGGCGGACACCTTAGCCGATGGGAGCTATAACGAGTTTGGAGAGATAGCGGCGGCAGCGGCACAGACAGGGGAGAATCTGGATGTAAGTGTATAAGAGGCCGCCCTTGACACAAGATGGTGTGTGGTTTATAATGAAAAAAACAAAACAGCGGGGGAGCTTGTGTGACAGGCTGAGAGGAAGGTAAACCTTCGACCCTTGAACCTGATGCGGATAATGCCGCCGGAGGAAGTCGCAAGCCAGAATTATCAGCCTTTTTCAGGTAGCAGTGTACGCATTGCTGCCTGTTTTTTTGATCTTAAGGATAATTTTTGGAAAGGTGGAATCATGTATGTTTGAGAAAATTTTGGAAAATGTCCGTCAGAAGTCACCGCTTATCCACTGCATCACCAATTATGTGACGGTGAATGACTGCGCAAACATGCTGCTGGCCTGCGGCGCTTCGCCGATTATGGCGGATGATCTGGAGGAGGCGGCAGAGATTACCGGCATCTGCCAGGGGCTGAATATCAATATCGGCACGCTGAATCACAATACCATCCTGTCTATGTTGGCAGCTGGAAAGGAGGCCAACAGGCGGGGACACCCTGTGGTCCTGGATCCGGTAGGGGCAGGGGCGTCCAGGCTGCGGACAGAGACAGCCTTCCGGTTGATGAAGGAAATCCGGTTTAAGGTTATCCGGGGCAATATTTCCGAGATAAAAACCCTGGCGTCTGGAAGCGGCACAACCAGAGGGGTGGATGCGGATGTGGCGGATGGTGTGACAGAAGATACCTTGAAAGAGACGGCAACATTTGTAC
>Ga0137297_11235_pt1 | contig 15319 bp, 14 predicted proteins | sample RamsorincwithD2O_FD_97191 | JGI IMG/M metagenome (GOLD analysis project Ga0137297, IMG submission 97191) | Mouse cecal microbial communities from Vienna, Austria - Mucin amended with D2O | ecosystem: Host-associated > Mammals > Digestive system > Large intestine > Cecum | place: Austria: Vienna... | reverse complement strand
CGGTCTAAGAAAATGTAATTAGAAAGGAAGATAAAATTGGAAGATGTAATTCTCAGCATTTTAGTCATTACATTCCAGCATAAAAAATATATCCGCCAAGCCTTAGACAGCGTCTTAATGCAGAAGACCGCATTTAAAACAGAAATTATTGTTTCGGATGATTGTTCAACTGATGGGACAAGAGAAATTTTGCTAGAGTATAAAAAGAAATATGGAAATAAAATTCATTTAATTCTGAGAAACACAAATGTTGGAGCAACCAAAAATGTATATTATGTTTCAATGCTGGCAAAAGGTAAGTATAGTTGTACTTTAGAAGGGGATGATTACTGGACAGATGAATATAAGCTGGAAAAAGAGATACGGTATTTAGAAAGTCATCCAAACTATACAGGCGTTTTTCATAAATGCCATTTTGTAGATGAACATGGTTATAATCTGAAGATAAACTATAGAACAATGTATGACTCTAAAGAAGGATATTCGCTTAAAGACTTTCAAAGCGGAACACTGCCTGGCCATACAGGAACGTTTTTGTATAGAAATATATTTAAAGAAAGCGCAGGAAAATATAACTTTTATTATCGTATACATAGTTTAGTGGGAGATCAGACAACCTATTGCTGTCTTTTGACAAAGGGAAACTTTGGATATATTGATGAGGATATGAGTGTATACAGAAAAGTAATCAAGAAGAATGGAACAAATGCAGCATCTGTATCAGCTAATAGTAATAACTCTTTTATTATTTGGAAATATTTTCTTGATTTAGAAATATGCATGAAAAAAAGATTAGGAGTATTCGTGGATTTAAGTAAGAGAAGAAGAGATACTTTATTTAAGAGTTTCTATAAATTTCAGGAAAAAATATCTGTAAGTAATTTCTTAATTGTCTTAAAAATATTTATGGCAGAATGTATTTATACATTAATTAAAAAAGTGGATGCTTAAAGGAATGTTGATTATAGAGAGGATAGACATACATTGTATGTGAATAAACGATGTGCGGAATATTAGGCGGAAATAATAAAAATTGGGATTATAAAAAGGGAATAGAGAGTATCAGTCATCGTGGGCCTGATGCACAGCAAATAGAGGAGTTTAATGATTGCACTTTGGCATTTGCACGTTTGGCAATCATGGACTTATCGAAAAACGGTATGCAGCCAATGACAAGTACTGACGGGAATGTAACCATTGTTTTTAACGGTGAAATTTATGGCTATACTTCATTAAAAAGAGAATTAGAAAAGAAATTTCATTTTCGTTCAAGTGCAGATACGGAAGTAATTCTCAATGCTTATATGGAGTATGGCGATAATTTTATAGATAAGATTGATGGAATGTTTGCTATTGCAATCTATGACAGAAGAACTATGGAGTTAAAACTGTACAGAGACCGTACAGGAATAAAGCCTTTATATTATTATTGCAATAATGGACAGTTTGCTTTTGCTTCGGAGTTAAAAGCCCTTGAAAGGGCGTGTACCAATGTGGCGTGGAAGATAGATTATACGGCTTTATATGATTATTTGTTTTATCAGTATATACCAGAACCTAAAACTATGTACACTGATTGCTATAAACTTCTGCCGGCACATGTTTTAATTTATGATTTAAAAGACAGAAAAATAAAAGGAATTCATAAGTATTGGAAACTTCATGTTAATACTGCAAAGGGAAGGTATAGAAAGGAAGAGGTATTGTGTGATGAACTAAGGAATCTATTATCCGATTCTGTTTGTCAGCAGCTTATAGCAGATGTCCCTGTAGGATGTTTTTTAAGCGGCGGTGTTGATTCCAGTATTATTACCTATGAATGCAATCAATATTGCCCTGATATTCACACTTATACAATCGGATTTAAAGAGAAAAAGTACGATGAGTCGGGATATGCGGATATTATGATTGCAAAGTATCATTTGAATTGTAATAAAAAAATCTTGGAGTATAACCATATTGATACTATGAAAGGCAGAATAAAGGATTGGTATGATGAGCCTTTCGCTGATACATCTGCATATCCTTCCTATATAGTATCTGAGTTTGCCAGAAAGGATGTAACTGTAGTTTTAACGGGAGATGGCGGGGATGAATTATTTGGCGGGTATGAAAGATATGGAAAATATGCCCAGATATTGAAGGACAAAAAAATAGACAGTAAATTGCTTAGCAAATTCGGAAGATTAATAGGGTTAGAAAAAATATTGTCGGATAAAAATCTGAACAGATATATCAATACAGGATTAGATAGTTACCTTCCTTACATTCTTCTGCTGTCAAGTAAAGATGTAGAATATTATAGAAAAAAATGGAAAATTGAGAAAACTTATGACCCATACTGGCATTTGAAAAAATATTATAAAATGGAGCTTCCCAGCATTACTAGGGCAAGATATCTAGACTATAAAACGTATTTACCTGGAGATATTTTGACAAAAGTTGACCGAGTAAGTATGGCTAATTCTCTTGAAGTGAGAGTTCCTTTTTTAGGAAGAAAACTGATAGAATTTGCATTTTCTTTAAGTGAAGAAGAATGCTGCAGCTCCAGTATGCTGAAGAGAGTCTTGAAGAAGGCATATAAAGATGTAATTCCTGAGGAAATTTTATATAGGAAGAAAAAGGGTTTTTCCATACCGCCAGATTATTTTTTGACAAGGAGAAGAAATATTCCTATAACATGTGAGATATTGAGCCGAGGATGGATAGATGAAAAATTTATATGAACAGTTAGTTAAAAAAGAAGAGAAAATGAGTGTTGTTGGAATGGGCTATGTAGGAATGCCTATAGCGGTTGCATTTTCTAAAAAATTAGACGTAATAGGTTTTGATATTAACAAAGAGAAGATAGATCTTTATTGCTCAGGGATAGATCCTACAAAAGAAGTCGGGAATGAAGCAATAAAGAGATGCAAAGTGAATTTTACATTTGAAGAGTCTGAATTAAGAAACGCTAAGTTTCACGTTGTAGCGGTTCCAACTCCGGTGAATTTGGATCATACGCCGAACCTGTCTCCTGTGGAGGGAGCAAGCCATATATTGGGAAGAAATTTGACGAAAGGTTCTGTAGTGGTATATGAGTCAACCGTATATCCGGGAGTGACAGAAGAGGTTTGCGTACCAATTCTGGAGAAGGAATCCGGACTAATCTGCGGTGTTGATTTTAAAATCGGGTATTCTCCGGAACGGATCAATCCTGGAGATAAGATACATCGTTTAGAATCTATTACTAAAATAGTCTCTGGAATGGATAAGGAGACCACAGATATTATCGCAAAAGTTTATGAAATGGTGGTAGATGCCGGTGTACATAAAGCAGAAAGTATAAAAGTGGCAGAGGCTGCAAAGGTAAATGGGAATTGATACAAAATCTGTACTAGAGGCAGCAGGAACAAAATGGAACTTTCTTAAATTTCAGCCAGGCCTTGTAGGAGGGCATTGTATTGGAGTAGACCCCTACTATCTAACTTACTTAGCAGAGCAACTGGGGTATCATAGCCAAATCATATTATCTGGAAGACGTATTAATGATGATATGGGAAAATATGTAGCAGAAAATTTAGTTAAAAATTTGATAAAAGCGGGATCAGCTGTAAAGAATGCCAGAGTTGCCATTTTGGGATTTACATTTAAAGAAAATTGCCCTGATACCAGAAACACTCGTATTATTGATATTGTTAATGAATTGAAAGAATATGAAATTAATCCGATTATTTGCGATCCTATAGCAGATCATATAGAGGCAAAAAGGGAGTATGGGGTTACTTTACAGGATAGAAGCCATATAAAAAGTATGGATGCAGTTGTTTTGGCAGTAAAACATGATATCTTCGAAGAAATAAAGCGGGAAGAACTGGACAAGTTATATGTGGGAGGATTGAAACAAAAAAAGGTTTTATTGGATATAAAGGGATTATTGGATAAAAATGAGTATGAACAGGCGGGATATCTTTATTGGAGATTATAATAAGGAAAGCGAGAAGTAAGGTATGTCTTATAAAGATTTAAAGTTTGATCAAGAGGATATTTTTTTAGTAACAGGGGGAGCCGGATTTATAGGTTCCAATTTATGTGAGGCAATCTTAACTTTAGGGTATCAGGTACGCTGTTTGGATAATCTTTCTACGGGCAGGCAGGAAAATGTAGATTTGTTTATTGACAATCCTCATTATAGCTTTATTAAGGGGGATATCAGAGATATGGATACTTGTTTAAATGCATGTGAAGGAGTTACATATGTTTTGAATCAGGCAGCATGGGGAAGTGTTCCAAGGAGTATTGAGTTTCCGTTGCTTTATGAAGAAGTGAATATTAAAGGAACATTGAACATGATGGAAGCAGCCCGGCAAAAGAGTGTAAAAAAATTTGTCTATGCATCTAGTTCCTCTGTATATGGAGATCAGCCCAGATTGCCGAAAAAAGAGGGGGATGAAGGCGAACTTTTGTCTCCTTATGCATTGACAAAAAGAGTTTGTGAGGAGTATGGGAAACTATACTATAAATTATATGGATTAAAAACATACGGCCTGCGCTACTTCAATGTGTTTGGACGGAGACAAAATCCAGAAGGAGCATATGCTGCAGTAATTCCTAAATTTATAAAGCAGTTGTTGAATAATGAACAGCCTATTATTAATGGAGATGGGAAACAAAGCAGAGATTTTACTTATATAGAGAATGTTATTGAGGCTAATCTAAAAGCATGCATAGCGCCTTCTGAAGCTGCTGGACAAGCATTTAATATTGCGTACGGAGGAAGAGAGTATTTGATTGACATTTATTATGAGCTGACAAAAATTCTTGATAAGGATATAGAACCTATTTTTGGTCCTGAAAGGATAGGTGACATTAAACATAGCAATGCAGATATTTCAAAAGCAAAAGAATTATTAGGATATGATGCCGAATGGAGTTTTGAAAAAGGGATTAAAGGGGCAATTGAGTGGTACAGAGAAAATTTAAGCGATAATTAGAAATAAAATTGGAGGAGAAAATATAATGAAAAAAGTGATGCTTCAGCTTATGGCACTATTCACAGGAATCGTTGGAGGAACAATATGTACAGAAAAAGTGATGAAAAAGAAAGTTGATGAGATGCGGCATTATGCAGATAAACATTTGGCATTATTCCTTATGATGAATCAATGGGTAAAAGTTAAACAGGAAGGGAAAAATCTGGCTCAATATCTTGATAAAAAAGGGTATAAAAAAATAGCAATTTATGGAATGAGCTATGCCGGTGAAACCTTATTAGAGGAATTAAAAGGAACAGAAATACAAATTGCATATGGAATAGACAAAAATGTGGAAAATATTTATTCGGAATTGGATATTTTTTCATTGGATGATACTTATGCAAATGTTGATGCAATTGTAGTTACCGCAATTACTTTTTTTGATGAGGTTCAAACGATGTTATGTAAAAAAGTAGATTGTCCAATTATTTCCTTAGAGGAAATTTTATATGAAGTCTGATAAAAATTTCTCTTAAACATAAAGAAGGGCCTAAGAATTATGAATATTGCGATATTAATACCAGGTCTCGGCGGGGGCGGGGCAGAACGTGTTGCGCAGAGACTTGGAGATTACTATTTTCAAAATGGCGATAATGTATACTATTTTTTGTTGGAAACTCCGGCAAAACAAATGTATTCTGTAAAAGGAAATGTTATTGAAACAGGTATAAGAAGTTGCACGGAAAATGTTGTTTATGGAAATATTTTTGTATTTTATAAACTTTTGCAATCGTCATGGATTATGCGTAAATATAAACAGAAATATCAAATTGATATTGCTATAAGTTTTATGGAAGAATGCAGTTATATGAATGTGCTTTCAAGAGGACGGGAAAAGGTAATAACTCGAGTTTGCACGACCCTTTCTAAAAGGACGGATATGAAAGGATTTTTATATAACCGTCATATTGTTCATTTCTTTTATAATCTTTCTGATAAGATTGTAGTCTTAAGTGATTATGCTAAAAAAGATATGAATAAAAATTACGGAATTGCATATAGGAAGCTGTGCAGAATCCCCAATTTCATTGTGAAGAAAGATACTGAGGAAACGAACAATAATTGGATATATGGAGAAAAAGTGGTTATTTGTATAGGAAGATTAGAACCTGTAAAACAACAGGAAAGAATAATTAGAGCATTTTATTATGCTCAAAAATATTGTAAAGAGGCAAAATTACTTATTTTAGGAACAGGAACAAACAAGAACTATTTGGAAAAATTATGTGGGAAATATAATATAAAAGATTCTGTGTTTTTTATTGGATTTACGGAACGGGTGGATTACTATTTGAAAAACAGCAGAGTATTTGTAATGGCTTCTGAAGCAGAGGGATTTCCTAATAGTATGATTGAGGCTATGGCTAATGGAGTGCCAGTGATCACAACAGATTGTCCAGGAGCATGCGGAGAAATTGTAGGGAAAAAGAAAGATAATTTAATAGAAAAAATACACTATTGTAAATATGGCATTCTAACTCCTTTTATTCATGGAATGGTAAAGGCTGGGCAAGAGTTATCAAGAGAAGAGATATTTTTGGGAGAAGCACTTGTAAATATTCTAAATAGCGATTTACTTTATGAAAGGTATAAAAAGCTATCATTAAAAAGAGCATCAATGTATAGTTTAGAAAGAGTTATTGAAAAATGGAATGAACTTATAGGAAATACTTCGTAAATCTTAGAGAATATAGAGATATAGAGCGGAATTGATATTCATATGGATTGTCGGAATTGGTTCATAATATGGTACAAAGGAATACTGTAATTGCAATGGCCACTATGGAAAAGTATTTGGGGTTTGTCCGTAAAATCTAAAAAGTCATTCGAAGATGTAGTATACAAAATATAGTTGCAAGTGTACAGTTACAAATATTGGATAATAGTAAATATATAAAAGAGTTATTTCCTGAAGAATGCGTCGGTAATGTTTTTTTATTACAAAGAATATCAAGGAGATTATTTTTATCAAAGTTATTTGTTCCGGTGGGAATTGTTGGTCGGCAGTCTCATTTTTTCCAACATATCGAAGATATCAAGATCTACCTTTTTTGTGAGAGCAAGTTACATGGCAGAAAAGTTTGTGGTGGTTGACACATGTTTATATTGTTATCGAATGCCGGATGTCCATACTTGATATAATATAGAAAAAGTACAGGATATGCTAAAAGGAATAATTAATAGTTTGTTATTCTATTCTCTAGGCAACTTAATGAGTCTTGTAACTGGCAAGTTTTAAAAATATTATGAGGTGCCTTGGTTTGCTAAATTATGATAAAAAAGAAAGGAAAGTATGGTTTCTAATTTTTTAAATATCATACAAGAAATGAGATGAAAATAAAAGTATCCGTGATTATGCCATCACTGAATGTTGTAAATTATATTGAAGAAGCTATTGAAAGTGTTAGAACTCAGACGCTTCAGGAGATTGAGATTATATGTATAGATGCAGGATCTAATGATGGAACTTGGGAAATCTTGACTAAGTTAGCAGCAATAGATGAACGAATAGTACTTCGCCATAGCAATAGAAAAAGTTATGGATATCAGGTTAATCTTGGTATTGATATGGCGAAAGGCGAATATATTGCTGTTCTAGAGACAGATGATTATGTGGATTCAAGTATGTATGAAGAATTATATGAGAAAGCAGTTTTACATAATTGCGATTATGTAAAAAGTGATTATTATGCATATTGGACACAAGATAACGGTAAACGCTTTTTTGTCAAGAAGAAAATTTTTTTAAAGAATGAGTTGTATGAATCAGTGATTGAACCTAAACTATATTGTGAAACCGCGACAGAAGACTGGTATTTGTGGACAGGCATTTATAAAAGGAAATTTTTAAGAAATTATAACATTCGATTGTCAGAGACACCAGGAGCAGCTTTTCAAGATATAGGTTTTCTGTTTCAGGCAAATATTAGGGCGAAAAGGGTACTTTATTTAAAAGAACGGTATTATCGATATTGCCTAGATAGAGATGGAGCTTCAACAAATTCTGGTAAGGGACTGCAGTATTCCTATCAAGAATTTAGTCGTATGTGTGAATATGCAGATAAGGAAATGAATTTGGATTGTATCCGTATGTTATATTGCAGGATGGCTAAGTCTTTTATGTGTTGCTATGAGGAGATGGAAAATAAAGGAGCTCATATTACAGATGGCGAAAGAAAGAAATATTATCTGTGGTTTAGAGACAAGCTAAAGTTTGCAAAAGAAACGGGTATTATTGACAAGAATATAGTAGAACCGACGGTCTGGAACAAAGTAGGGAATTTGTTAGTATCGGAAGAATGTTACATAGAAAAAATTGAAGAACATGGAAAATATATTAAAGAAATTATCGGTGAACCACAAGAATATCCGGTAATTATTTTTGGATGTGGGTATTATGGATATAATGCATATCGGCGGTTAAGAAAGCAAGAATATAGGCTTGCAGGGTTTATGGATAACAACAGAGAATTGTGGGGGACCGGAATCGATGATTTATTAATAAAATCTCCAGAATCGATAGAGGAGATGCCAGAGGATACGAAATATGTGATTGCCACTGGACAGTATTCGGAAGAAATAAGAAAACAATTAATGGATATGGGAATTGTAGATGAAAATATTTGTATTTATGTCTGAATGACAATCTGAAAAAGCTGTGTGAAAAAATACATACAGTTTATAAATATTTAGATAAAGAAATATTTTCTGAATAATACCTTGGGTATCTGTATGTATATGCCAGTTGATGATATGGATAAGGGAATACTTTGTAAATCTTAGGGAATAGAGGGAAATAAAACAAAATGATATTAATAAAAGTATCTGTTATTATAACCGTATATAACGGTGTGGATTATCTAAGAGAGTGTTTAAACAGTATTTTAGACCAATCATTAAAGGAAATAGAACTTATATGTGTGGATGATGCATCATGTGATGGAACAATAGATCTCTTAAAATATTATGGAGAAAGGGATAACAGAATTAAGATTATTAGGAATCGTGAAAATCGTGGGGCAGGTGCATCAAGAAATATAGGTTTATTATCTGTAAAAGGTAAGTATGTTATTTTTTTAGATGCAGATGATTATTATGAAAGAGACATGTTAAGGCAGGCATTCACCAGGGCGGATAGTTATGGGGCAGATATATGCATTTTTAAGGAGAATTCTTTTTTTGATAATTATAGTGGAGAAAGAATTTTTTTGGAATATCCATATATACAGCTAACTTTGAATGAGCTGGAAAAGAAGGGCTGTTTTTCTCCAAAAGAGATAAATGATGTTCTTTTTAACTTATGGAATGGATGGGCCTGGGATAAACTTTTTCGGAGAGAATTTATAGTAGAAAAAGACTTGAAATTTCAGGAAATAAAGACGAGCAATGATGCATATTTTGTTCATTCTGCTATGGCAAGTGCGGAAAAAATTACTTATATAGACAAAATCTATGTACATCATAGAACAGATGTATCATCCAGCCTTTCTAACAGGCGTGACTATTCTTGGGAATGTTGCTGTTTGTATTTACAGAAATTAAAGAATTATTTAGTGGAGCATGAATTGTTTGAAGTCTTTGAGAGGAGCTTTATAAATTGGGCAGCTGACTTTTTCTATTGGAACTTTTGGACACTTAATGAAAATAGTCGAAAAAAGCTTTGGATTGCGTTAAAAGAAAGTCTGTTAGATAAATTTCAATTTCTAAAATACGAGAAAAAGTTTTTTTACAATGCGTTTGACTATTGGTTTATTCATAAAATTTATGAGAGTAAGATATATGAACAGAGTAATATTCCAATAGATGAAATTACAAGGTGGCATAAAATATTGGAGCTGAATGTGGAAAAAATAGAACGAATATTCCAATATTTAAACGAAAAAAGATATTGTGCCGCTGTTTGGGGAGTGGGAAAAAGAGGAAAAATTTTTTTAAATAGATATGGAACAAGAGAAGAAATTAAAAAAGTATATGATGAAGATTTGAAAAAGCATGGAAAAAAAATAAAGAAAGAATGTATAATTGAGAAATTCAGCAAAGAGACAAGTGAAGAAATAGAATTTATATTTGTTATGAGTTCATCTTACTATAAAGAAGTTGTTGAGAAGGTGCATGCAATTAAAAGTGGCATAGAGGTTTTGGATATTCAGTCTTATTTAGAACCATATTTGTCATTTCCCGTGTCTTTAGAAGCGTGTATTTCATAAAAGTATCATAAAGTATTATGTGAGAAGGATAGTTTCGGGGATACTGGTTGTGCCCTGTTTTTTACTTAATATAAGGAGCAGATACCTATGAACACAGCACTAATCCTGGCCGGAGGCATCGACCCCCGGTTCCAGATGAACATACCAAAGCAGTTTGTCAATGTAAACAACCGTCCCATAATCGTCTACACACTGGAGAACTTCCAGAACCACCCGGACATAGACGAAATCGTTGTCACCTGTGTGGACGGCTGGCAGGAGATGGTTCGGGTCTATGGGAATCAGTTTAATATCACAAAATTGAAAGAAATCATTCCGGGCGGAAAGGACGCCCAGGAATCTACATACAGGGGACTGAAACTTCTCCGTGACCGCATGGGAAAAGGGGACATGGTAGTAATCCACGATGCCATACGGCCCATGGTGTCGGAGAAGGTCATCACCAGAAGTATGCAGATGTGCCGGAAGAAAGGAATGGGGGTGGCAGCTACCTTTATCATGGACACCATCATGCATTCATGGGATGGGCAGGAGGGGTATAAGAGCATTAACCGCTATGAGATTATGAAGGTCCAGACGCCTCAGGCCTTTGATTTTGAACTGATCTGGGATGTCCATAACCGGGCCATTGAGAAGAATTGTCTCGGAGCCTGGGACAACAGTTCCCTTCTGACGAATCTGGGTGAGAAAGTATATTTTTCAAAAGGCTCCAGCCTGAATATGAAGATCAACACGGTGGAGGATGTGGAGATGTTCAAAGCTCTTTACCGCATAAAACATCCGGAGGAAACAGCTTCTGTCGGAATGTCCATGCAGAGGTAAAGACAACTCAAAGAGAAATGAAAATATCGGACCGGATAGGGATGAGGAGCGAAAAAGTCAAGACAGTTCTAAAAAATACAGGGAGAGACAGGAATGAATATAGCACTGATTCTGGCGGGGGGATATGGAAGCAGAACACAGCAGGATGTACCAAAGCAGTTCATGAACGTGTATGAGAAGCCTCTGATCATTTATACGTTGGAGAATTTTCAAAAGCATCCGGATATTGACGGAATCGGGGTGGTATGTCTGGAGGGCTGGCACGAGGTGCTGAGGGCCTACGCCAAGCAATATAAGATTACTAAGTTAAAATGGATGGTAAGGGGAGGAAGTGATGGTCAGGAATCAACGAAAAGAGGAATCAAGGCCTTGAGGGATATGTGCCGTGATGATGATATAGTGATGATCCACGACGCCATCCGACCATTTATTACGCCTGAAGTGATCAGTGACGCCATCTCGGTATGCCAGAAAAGAGGCTCGGGCCTCAGCGCAGTCAGATGCCAGGAGACCATCGTAAGGACGGAGGACGGGATATCCGGCGATGAGAATATCGGGCGCCAGGAAATTATGCGTGTTCAGACGCCCCAGGCTTATTTGTACAAAAAAGCATTATGGGCCTATGAGGAGGCTGAAAGACGCGGTATCAAAGGAGAAGTATATATCAATACTTTGATGCTCCACCTGGGAGAAACAGTATATTTTTCAAAAGGTACAGAGAAAAATGTAAAGATTACAACGATTGACGATCTGGAGGTATTTAAAGCTCTGCTCAATATGGAGAGAGAGGATTGGATCAAATAAAGCACAGATGAGGATCAGACATGATAAACGATAAGAAACAAATCCCTGAAGAAGGGCAGGTTGCTCTTTATGGCGCTGGTATGGTGGGGGTAAGTATTTACTATGCCATAAAAACATTATATAGAAATTGTAATATTACTTCCTTTATTGTCAGTAAAAAAGAAGGGAACCCCAGAGAGATTGACCATACGCCTGTTGTGTCACTGGAAGAATTTTCTGCGTCAGATGTAGAGATATTAGTGGCAGTACCAGAAATTCACCACAATGCTATAGCAGCGGAATTGGAAAGGCGGGATTTGAAGAAATATATCTGTATTGATTCTGCTATGGAAGCATCTTTGATGGAGAAATATTATGAAAAGATAAGGTGTTTTCCATCTCTTCATTCTTATATTTCTGGAGAAAAGAGTGCGGATATAGATGTGTATATGACCAGATTTCATAGAGATACACCTTTAAAGAACTCATATGAGTTTCCTGAGTGGATTTATCCAATACAGGCAGGAGCTGCCTTAACGAAAGAATACATTGCGGATATCGGAGATAACACAGGGGATAATATATCGGAAAAAAATGTGAACTATAGTGAATTGTCAGTAATGTATTGGCTGGGCAAGAATGCCATTAAAGAGAATATTCCTGACAAGTATTTGGGAATGTTTCATTATCGACGGATTTTGGATATAAAAGGAGAAGATTTATATCGGATTGAAAAAAATGGAATTGACATAATTCTTCCTTACCCTACGGTTCATTATCCATCCATCAATGAACATCATAAACGCTATGTAAAAGACAGCGACTGGGAAGCCATGATCTGTGCGCTGAAGGAGTTGACACCGGAGTATGCTGAAAAGATGCCGCATATTTTTTCCCAGCCATATTTCTACAATTATAATATGTTTGTTGCCAAATCACATATTTTCAAAGAATTTTGTGATTGGATGTTTCCTATTCTCAGGAGGACAGAAGAATTGAGCAGTCCAAAAGGTTGGGAGAGAGCGGACAGATACATTGGGTACTTGGGAGAGAATCTAACCACACTCTACTTTATGTATCATAAAAATTATTTAAAAATAGTGCACACCGGAAGAATAATGTTAATATAAGGGAAACTCTTTATCGGTATTTGGGAAAGGACAGCAGGATATGACAATCTATGAAGAAGAATTGTGCTATTGGTCCCATGAAAATCAATTGTGGCACAGGTTAGAAGGAAAAACGGTTATGATTTCCGGAGCTACAGGGCTGATCGGAAAATGTCTGATAGATCTCTTCATGCAGCATGGAAATGTAAAGGTAATCGCCATGAGCAGAAACGAGACAGTGGCCAAGGAGCGCTTTAGTACATATTGGAATAGAGACTATTTTCGGTATATTTCCAGTGATGTAAATAAAGCGATACCAGAGTGCGGATATGTGGATTACATTATTCATGCGGCAAGCAACACACATCCTCAATTGTATTCTAAAGATGCCGTAGGGACAATCACCTCAAATGTCTTGGGAACAAAAAACCTGTTGGATTATGGCATATTCCATAAGACACAGCGGTTTTGTTTTGTCTCGTCTGTGGAGATATATGGAGAAAACAGAGGAGATGTTGAAAAATTTGATGAGTCATATTTAGGGTATCTTGACTGTAATACTCTTCGGGCAGGATATCCGGAGGGCAAACGGGTTGGAGAGGCATTGTGCAATGCCTATAAAGAGGCATACGGACTTGACTTTGTCATACCCAGACTGAGCAGAGTATATGGTCCTACTATGTTAAAATCGGATTCAAAGGCTGCTTCCCAGTTTATTAAAAAGGCGGCATTAGGAGAGAATATTGTGTTAAAAAGTAAAGGAGAACAAAAGTATTCCTATATCTTTGTCACAGATGCGGTTGCTGGAATTCTGCATTCTATTATATATGGAAAATCAGGAGAGGCATATAATGTGACAGATGAAGAGTCTGATATCACATTAAAAGAGTTAGCAGAAAAATTGGCAGTAATTGCAGGAACCCAGGTGGTATATGAATTACCCGAAGAGGGGGAAAAGAAGGGCTATTCTATTGCGACAAAGGCGATGCTGGATGTTACAAAGTTAAGAAACCTTGGCTGGAAAGCCAGAGTTCATATGAAAAAGGGACTTTTGTGTACAATTGGGAGCCTTTAGAGGGAGAAATTATGTTTTTGGATAGAAGTGTTTATATGATTCTTGAAGTGATGAAAAAGGTTATGATTTACAAAAAATAAAAACCTTATAGAAAACTCCTCTCCAATCTGTAATACTAATCCTATCAGTCTGGGATTTCTTTCTCGGGGATATTTCAGATGGTCGTTTACGGGAGGATCATGGAAAAGCTGATTGATCCCAGAGAATCGCCATTCCCACCCCTGAATTCTGCGTGTTCTACAACGGAAAGAATCCTTAGCCTCTGGTTACTGTTCACAGGTGCCCTGTGAATGTAACAGCATATGCCCATTTAAAATCGCCTGCGGCGATGGGACATCAAAAGCTGCTATGAGAGTGGTATAATCACCTTGAAACTTCAACATTATGTGCCTCCTTTCATAGTCTGTAGTGGTTTACAACTATAGGATAGCATATTTGGTTGAAGTTTTTCTATATTAACTAGCATAACAGGTTAAGTCAGGGACTTGAGATCATGCGGGATAAAACGGAGGACTATGGAAAGGTTATGGTTTTTTGATAGGTTATTGACTGACAAGCCCCAATCTGTTATACTGTTCTCATCAAAAGGGATTTCTTTCCCTTAAGTAATTCAGATGGTCGTTGCTGTCTCAGCATATGTTCCATGAGGAGTTCAGAATAACAGATTGAGGGAGGAGTATTGTTTATGACATCCAGCAGATTGACAGATCAGGATGATCTTAAAACCAACCGGGAGTATCAGTCCACTATTTTTACAACCTACTTTGGGGAGCCGGCTAAGGCGGCACAGCTGTATGAGGGCATAGTCTGGCTGGGAAACCAGAAAAATGAGAGTGCGGGGGGCCATCAGCGCCAGCCGTCCGCGGCCTCACAAAAGTCCCGGTGGGAATCCGTCGGGCCGGAGGACATTGTGTTTGAGACCCTGGAGGGAGTTTTATACCTGGCCAGGAAGAATGACCTGGCCTTCACCGTAAAGAAAAAAGTCCTTGTCATCGGAGAACACCAATCAACCGTGAATCAAAACATGCCCTTGCGGTCCGCCATTTATTATGGAAGGACCATGGAAAAGCTCATCGAGCCCAGGGCGATCTATAAGTCAAAAAGGATTTCGATCCCAACCCCGGAATTTTATCTATTCTATAACGGAAAATCTCCCCAGCCTTTGGAACAAACCTTATATCTTTCCGATTCCTATCTTGAAAAAACCGATCATCCCATGCTACAATTAGAAGTAAAAATGATCAATATCAACCTGCCGGAGGGTCATCCCCTGCTGGAGAGATGCCGTCCTCTGTATGAGTATTCCTG
>Ga0137297_10672_pt1 | contig 15342 bp, 9 predicted proteins | sample RamsorincwithD2O_FD_97191 | JGI IMG/M metagenome (GOLD analysis project Ga0137297, IMG submission 97191) | Mouse cecal microbial communities from Vienna, Austria - Mucin amended with D2O | ecosystem: Host-associated > Mammals > Digestive system > Large intestine > Cecum | place: Austria: Vienna... | reverse complement strand
CAGCGATCACGCCCTCATAAACAGTTTGCCCTTCATCATACTTCGGGGTCGGGAAGTTTTCCAAGTCCAACGCTTCCGTATAGGGCACTTCACCATAGCAGTCCACCAAAGCTTCGTAAATGAACGCACGCAAAACCGTACCGGCCAAGTAAGTACCCCAGTCTTCATCTTCTGTGGCTTTAGCCAACAATGTTTTCAAGTTCTGTAAACCTTTTTGGTTAAACTGCGTATAGGTACCGCTACTGCGGGTTGCCGACATATTGAACTTCGAATAATCCAAATAGTTGCTCGTACCGAACAGATGAGCATACTGCTGGGCATGGAAACCGCCAGCGATACGCAGAAAGTTACCGTAACTGGAAGCCGTATTCATCTCGATGGCAGGCATCAACATAAATGTCTCGATGTTTTCTTCTGCAGGCGAATTTGGATCAGTATTGATATCCAAATAGCTGTTGCAAGAAGTAAAGCTCACACCTAAAAGTAGTGCTGATGCTAATAATATCTTTTTCATATCTTATTTTCTCCTTGTTTTTAGAATTTAACACTCAGGTTACATCCGAATACGCGGCAAGACGGGTTGGTATAAAGCTCACCAAATTGCGTAGCCAAATCACCATAAGAAGACTGTGATACGGTAGTTGATTCCGGATCAACATAACGGTTGTCTGATGCGGTCCAAGTAAACACATTGTTACAGAACGCCGTAATAGCCAAATTACTCAAAGACATCTTACGTACCCACCGCTTCGGGACATTCCAAGTCAAACTAATGTTACGCAATTTGACGAATGAACGATCCATCAAATAGGCCTCTCCACCATTACCATATCCATAATCATTGAAATAGGTCTGATAACTACCATTACCCAGATAGATAGGAGTTGTGTTTTCAGAATAACTACCATCACCATTATCAACAACCGAATTCGGGATAATGAACGGACGGCGATCGTTGTAAGTCGTAACCACACCGTTACCGGTAAACTGCATCAAGTTCTTTGTACGTGAGAACATATAACCACCACTACGGATATCCAAAGCCGCGCTCAACGTGAAATCCTTGTAAGTAAGAGCCGTATTGATACCACCAGTCCAATCATAATTCATGTTCTTTCCAGTATCTTCAACCGACGTACCTAAAACAGGATAACCATTCGCATCTACAATTGGCTTTCCATCCGCTGTTTTCTTTGGTAAATAAGTATAGAACTGTCCCATCGGCTTACCTTCTTCCGCATACATATAAATCGCATCATTACCGGCGGAGAAATTATAAATAGAAACTTTTCCACCTTCCAAGCTCTCAGGTAATGAAAGCACCTTATTGTTGTTTTTCGAGAAATTGAAACTCAAGTCCCAACGAAAATTCTTGGTCTGTACCGGAATCGTATTGATAACCAATTCGACACCCTTGTTGCTGACTTCACCAAAATTAGTCACCATATAGCTGAAACCTGTTGAAGGATCGGTCGGAAGAGTAAAAATCTGGTCTTTCGTCTTACGATCGTAATAAGCGGCATCGATACCGAAACGTCCATTAAAGAATTGTAAATTCATACCTACCTCAAACTCGGAAGTCATTTCCGGACGCAGCGTGTTGCTCCCCTTCGTATTGGAAGCCATAAAAGCATTCACCCCGTTCATTGGGAACTTAGATACATCACTGCCATAATAACCATGCGCCGTACCTTGCACATAAGTAAGTCCGGTACGATAAGGAGAAGCGTCATTACCGGTCTTACCGTAAGCCAAACGAGCTTTACCAAAGGTAAGAATTTCATTTTCAGGGATCAATCGGGTAAAGATCCAGCTTAATGTAGCACCTGGATAGAAGAAGCTATTGTTGTCGATCGGCAACGTAGACGACCAGTCGTTACGGGCCGTCAAGTTCAAGTAAATCATATCGTCCCATCCAAAAGTTACATCACCGAAAAGACCAACCAAACGACGTTTCTGTTGGGTTTCCTCCAAAGTTGTCTTCGTTGAACCGTTGCTCAAATCCCAGAAACCGGTATAGAAAGATAAATCATCGGTCTGACCGGTCATACGCGTATTACCGCGCTCATTCATGTTCACACCGACATTTACGTTAACGTCCAACTTATTATCCAAGAAACGTTTAGCATAGTTGGCTAAGAAGTCATGGTTCAACTCGTAATAACGACCATAGCTCGCATAAACATAACCACTCTGGTTCATATTGGAAGGAGCGTATCCATAATCCTCGTCGATCAAGGCGTCATCCAAGTTAATTTGCGGAGAACCTACCTTACGATCGTAATCCGTATAGTCGAAACCCATACGATAAGAAAGCTTCAATTCCTTAATTGGATTCACGTCCAACTGCACTTTACCATAGATCTGTTTCGATGCCGTATGGTTATAGTTATTTTCCAACGCCCAATACGGATTAGTGATACCGTAAGGGGTAAAGTAAGCCTCCGGAGTATTGAACGGAGAACTAGTATCTTTCATGTCCACAATAGAGATATCACGCGGCAACTCTAGTACACCATCAATCACGGATGTACCTTGGAAACTACCCACGGCATCCGTCTGGCTGCGTGCGAAGTTGACAGACGATGACACCTTCAACCAGTCTGTCGCTTGGTAACCGCCACGGAAGGCCACCGTATTACGTTCGTACGTATCATAGTCGTCCGGCATGATACCATCATCATTCGTATAAGAATAAGATAGGTAATAATCCATCTTGCTATCGTTAGAGACGCCACTCAAAGAGATCGTATGATTCTGTGACCAACCCGGATCGAAGAAATCTTTCAAGTTATTTTTCTTAGCACTATACTCATGTATTAATTGTTGGTTATTCCAGATCGGACCATATACCTGCATCGAACCATCCAAACGGGGGCCCCAAGAACCATTCTCAATAAAAGTCTGCGCACCGTTCCATCCTTGTCCGAATGAGTTCTGCAATTCCGGCAAGTAAGAAACCACACGTGACTGCACATTGCCACTATAACTGATCGAGAAATTACGTCCGTCACCCTTCTTTCCAGACTTCGTTGTTATTACGATCACGCCATTAGCGGCACGGCTACCATATAGAGCAGTCGCAGCCGCACCTTTTAATACGGTCATCGAAGCGATATCTTCTGAAGCTACACTCGAGATACCTCCAGTCGATACGTTCTTACCACTGCCGGAAACCATATTATTCTGCAAAGGCACACCATCCACAACATAAAGCGGCTGATTACTACCGTTGATAGAACTAAAACCACGAATCACAACATTACTAACCGAACCCGGATCAGCAGAGGTTGAACTAACAGACAAACCGGCTACTTTACCGGAAAGGGCATCAGCCACATTTGTCGTACGCGAACTGATGATATCATCAGCCTTTACAGTCGTAGCAGAATAACCTAAGGTTTTTTCAGAGCGAGTGATACCCATCGCCGTAACTACTACTTCTTCCAGTTTCTGGGTATCCGACTGCAAGAGAACTTTAACGACCGGCTTTACAGCCACCTCCTGCGTATTCATGCCGACATACGAGATTTGCAATATTTTCCCTTCCTGCGGCACATCCAGAGAGAACTTACCATCAAAATCTGTTACTGTACCAATCGTTGTCCCTTTGACAATGATTGATGCACCAATAACCGGCTGCCCATCATCTGCGCTAGTGACAGTTCCCGTCACCTTCACATTCTGCGCAACCACTGTACACATACTGATCACAAGGCACAGTAAGGTAAAAGTTAACTTTTTCATCATAGACATTAAATTTTATAATACAATTATAATTTTTCCTTACAAAAAATAAAATATACCTGAGTTTCAGCGGAACTATGTTTTCTCTTGAGTAATTATATAGTATTTATTATATCATATTTAGTCATACATCATTTCCATGTTTGCTTGTGTTGCTTTTTGTTTAATGGGAGTATTCATCAGTAAGGAGCAAAATCTTGATCCGGACGATTCTTTAAATCGATACAGGCATTAATATACAACGCTTATATAATTTATACTCTGGCCTACAAGAGGCCTGCAAACCAAGGTTAACTAAATATCTACCACAAAATATATCATTTATTTTCAGCGCAAGAAAATGTTAAATAAAATTAAACCGTGGGTCTAAATACAAAACAAACACTTATTTATGTTAAGCTCGAACAGGATCGCATAGATTAGGCACATCCATTGGAGAAAGAAAAAGATCTTCAATAAAAATATTGTGAGGATACCTTTACCTTATGAGAATAATATGATTATAACTCCTAACGAATTTTTGATTATCAATAATTTTTAGTTATAGTAACAAAGAAAAGAAACCTCACTTTTCATTTATGATGATTTTCCAACAATACTGATTTCGTTATCAACAATACGCAATATAAGGAGCATTCATTGTGTTTTTATAATATTTAGTTTACTTATATACCAATTACCTAATATTATAACAGTTTGTGTTTTCAAAATAAATATTAGTATATTTGCTGAAAATATTTCAGAGTTTTAACATGGGAATACTATTGGAACTAATATTTTTACTGCAGTTCCGCTGAGACTTGAGCATATTAAAAAACGAACATATATCAACCAAAAGCAAAAAGTGTATAAAAGTAGAAAATCAAGGTATAAATAAAATCACCGCCAATGATTACTAAATCAATGGCGGCGACTATAGAATTATGGAGCGGTTCCAGTAAAAAAATAGGTTTCTTTTATTTTACTTCTACCACAATCATTACAGGGAAATGATCGGATGGTGTACGGGCAACATATTTTTGCATGGAAACCTCTTTAGGGAAATTAGCATTCTGTTCTTTCTCCGTACTTTCTTTCGCTTCCGAGCGATAGGAATCCGTCAAGACACCATATTTTTTCACATCAAACTCTTTCGTAAGGAATAAATGATCGATACGACTGTCTGTTTTGCGATCCGCATGGAAGGCATTAAACGTGCCGTTGGGTACATACCGGAAATCCGCTATCTGATAAGAATCCCGCATAATACCGGAATTGTCCAGTAATAAGTAGGATTCATTATGTTGATCCACATTAAAATCACCTGTCAGAATCGCCGGTAGCTTCTCCGGAAATTCTTTCAACTTCTTAAGGATAAGTTTCGCGCTTTCCGCACGGGCCTGTACGCCAATATGATCCATATGTAAGTTAAAGAACAAGAAAGTAAAGCCGGTTTGTTTATCCCGAAATTTACCCCATGTGCAAATACGGGGAAGAACGGCGTCCCATCCCTTATTAGGGCGATCGGTTATCGTAGACAACCAAAAGTCCCCATGATCCAGTACCTCAAACTTCTCCTTACGATAAAATATGGCAGAGTGTTCCCCGGCTTGTTTACCATCATCACGCCCTACCCCGATATAATCATAACCGGGCATTGCGTTTTTAAGGTCTTGCAATTGCTGATACTTGCCTTCTTGAGTTCCGAAAATATCAAAACCGTGAAACTGAATCAACTGGGCGATATACGGATACCGTTGCCCCCAGCCATTACCATTCGTCGAGTCACCCGCATTCGCGTTACGCAAATTATAAGTGGCAACTACCATAGACTCCGCCTGCAACGCAAACACGGAGCAAAGGAGAAATAAGAAAGAATAAATTAGCTTCTTCATACCTTTATAATTATTTTTAACATCCTAATCCTTAAACTCAAAATTCAGCCTCAATCATAATCGGGAAATGGTCTGAAGGGTAATGACCGTATTGGAACTCATTCAACGTACCATATTTATTCACGTGAATATTCTTGGTAACGAAAATGTAGTCAATTCGATTCTTCATCGGAGCATTCAAATTAAATTGATTTGTCGTTCCTACCGTTCCATAGGGTGGTGTTTTTGAGATTTCCCGTGAATCCAACAGTAAACCATCGGATTTCAATATTTGTATAGGCTCAGAATCCGGCGTACCATTGAAATCACCTACACAGATAGCAGGGGAATACCCCGCTATCTTTTTAATATTAGCCAACATAATCAAAGCAGACTCATGACGGGCCACTTTACCGATATGATCGAAATGCACACTAAAGAAATAAAATTCCTTTCCCGAAACCTTATCCTTCAACTTCGCCCAAGAACAAACCCTCCGGCATTGCGCATCCCAGCCAAAAGAAGGCTTATCCTGTGTCTCCGACAACCAGTAATTTCCCGAGTCCAATAATTTAAACCGATCTTTCTTAAATAAGACCGCAGCATGTTCCCCTGCCTCTTTTCCGTCATCCCGGCCTACACCAACAAACGTATACATACCATCTTTCACCAAATCCTTCACTTGGTGAATCAACCCTTCTTGAATCCCAAAGACATCAAAATCATGGAAATGAACCAAAGATACCGCCATGTCTTTGCGGTGTACCCATGAATCATCCTTATCCCCCTCATTATCATACCGCAGGTTAAAACTACCCACGTTCAGTTTACACTTCTGTTGTCCGGATATCCCTATGCAGAAAGTAAATAAAGAGATAAACACTATAATTAAGTTTCTCATGATACCCCCTTGATTACCAGCCCGGATTCTGGCTTAGATTCGTATTGAACTGAATTACTACCTCCGGTATCGGATATAAGTACTGACGAGCCGGCCAGCTACGTCCGGCGTAATTATACTCCATCAAATAACCTCCTTGAACCGGCTTCACGTTAAGCACATTACTCTTATTTGTACCCACATAGACACCAATCGCAGCATACTTCTCATCAGCGATCTTATCCGTATCATAGAAATAGGCATCATAATTACCATCGCCATTCACATCCAACGGTTGGTTAAGTGATGGGATAAAGATACCTTCCCAAGGATCGTTCACCCAAAGATCGCAACAATTCCAACGTTTCAAATCATTTAGGCGCAAACCTTCCAGACAAAGTTCAATACCACGTTCGCGACGGATCTCCAACAAGGAAGGATCAGAGATCGTCGGGTAATAAGAAGCGATATAAGGCTCTGCGGATGACGGACGGGTTGTCAATGTACCTGTCTGTGGTGTACCTCCCGTAATTCCCGCACGAGAACGAAGCGCACCTATCGTAGCCGCCCAATCCGCATCAGTCAGTTCGCCTAATTCAGCCTTAGCCTCAGCATAGTTCAACAAAACCTCAGCATAGCGCATGATAGGAATGTCATTATCATTCGTAGCCGCATCATCGTAAGCCACGTCATCCATGGCAAACTTCGTAAACTGATATCCCGTCAATGTATGTCCCGTAAAATTAGCCGCGGTCGGCTCATAAACACCAGAAGCATTCTTACGGGTATAATCCGCTCCCCGGATCGTTTGGTTCAAGCGGGTATCACGTCCTGTTGTCTCCTCCACGAAATTCTTATAGCTTCCATCCGCTTTTTTCTCGACATAAGGCGTACCATCCGCATTCAAGTATGACAGCATAAATTTACGGCTCATGCATAAGTGTGGTCCGTAAGTAGAGGAATTATACCACCAATTCTGCTCACCCAGTCCTAACACCTTGTCAGTCTCGATAGCCATCATTACCTCCGTGGTAACGGCCTTATCGGCAATGAAAAGTTCGCGATACGCTCCACGGCCATCGCTATAAGCACCCGAAGTATAAAGTTTGTACGGTCCGTTATCCATAACTTCCCTAGCCGCCTCAGCCGCTAGTTTATATAAATCTTTGGCCGAATATTCCGTACATCCCGTACGAGCGATATCCAATTGGTCAGCGGCATGGTATTTACGCCAAGCAGCCTCAAACAAGCAAACACGAGATTTGAAAGCGGCAGCTGTCCATTTATTTACGATCGTTGAATTATGCGTGACATCCTCTTCCAATATATTCGTATACGCATAATCCAAATCCTCCAAGATATGCCCGATAATCACATCACGCGTATCACGCGGGTTATAAAGATCCGGGTCTTCAGCCTCGTTAAATACCTTATCAATCCAAGGTACCTCGCCATATTGTACCAATTTATCAAAATAGAAGCGAGCACGGAACAAGCGTGCGATACCATTGTAATTGTCACGGATAGTTGTGCTTAGTGACTCATTCACGTTATTCTCCAAAAAGAAATTTATATTACGAAGAGCCGACCACGACCAGCTCGTCGCGCTATTCGTGGTATAAGCGCCAACCTCCATACCGCCTAAGGAATTCTTCACTCCATAATCCGCCGTAGCATCACGCCGGAAAGCACTTCCCCGGGAAGGTAAGACATTGTAAAACGAATATGCATACGTCTTCAAACCATTCTCGGAGCTAAACACCATATCCACAGAAGCCTCCGACTTTGGTTCCTCATTCATCTCACATCCCGAAAATATAGCCAAGAGTGCCACCAGACCGCTTAATAGTATATTCTTTTTCATTTCGTATAATCTCCTATTCTTTAAAATGTAACATTCAGGCCGATGCTGAACGACTTCATCATCGGGTAATTATATCCATCACCACTGTTGCTGGAAGTCAAGTCCTTATCCGATTCACCGATATTCGAGACATTGACATCCTTGGAATATTTGTAAAGCGGAGACCATGTAAAGAGATTTTCCCCGGAAAGGTAAATTCCCACATTTGTCAAATGCAATTTTTTAATCCATTCCGACGGTAAATTATAGCCAACCTGTATGTTCTTCAAGCGTAGATAGGCCGCATTCATCAAATAGCGCGTGTTAGCGTTCTTATGACCTCCATAGAAAGGCGCATAGTAACCAGCGTAACGAGGCAAGAATGCATCCGGGTTCTCAGGAGTCCAATAGTTTCCCACATGCCAAGAAGGCATCTGGTTATACGGGCGATTGTATTGCCCCCAGAACGTAGAGGCTTCATTAGACGGATACCAATCCTGCTTACCCACTCCTTGGAAGAAAGCACTCACCCAGATATTGTTCCAATCGGCAGAAAGCGTAAAGCTATAAATATAACGAGGCTCCTCGTTACCGATGATCTTACGGTCGCCCGGATCATCTACCGTATTCTGTCCACGATCAATATAACCGTTGCCATTTAAGTCTTCAAACTTAATATCACCCGGATACAACTTATAGGTTTTCGATGTTTGCATGAGCGGATTATAATAGGATTGTCCCGCAGCTTTCGCGGCAGCCTCAGCCGCATCGATACTGGCTTGGTCCTGCCACAAACCATTGGATACAAATCCCCAAATCTCACCGATACGCATCCCCTCGTAATAATTCTTGTCGAGTGATTGATTGGCGTACTCGCTCAATGACATATTCGCATTATTAAACCTATCGATCACTGAATAGTAATCTGCCAATGTACCCTTGATGCTATAATTAAATCGTTTACCAGCTAAATCAAATCCATCTCTCCATTCCAAAGACAACTCATAGCCATAAGTAGACATATCCGCATAATTACCTTTCGGAGAAGAAGCACCGAACACATCCGGCACGGTCGGACCATTCACGATCATATCAGTTGTTTTACGGATATAATAATCTCCACTTACGGTCAAACGATTATCAAAGAATCCTAAATCCGCTCCTATATCATACGTCGTAGCGGTTTCCCACGTCAAGTTGCCGGGAAGAGCCGCCGGAGATGACATATAATTCTGCCGTAAACCGTCAAGGATATAATCAGACTTGCTGATACCCAATGTCTGGATATATTGATAATTACTCAACCCGGCAGCATTACCCAAAGAGCCCCAAGAAAATCGGATCTTAGCGTTAGAGATATGTTCGGACTTAACATTCCACCAAGGTTCTTGCGAGATTCGCCAACCCACGGAAGCCGAAGGGAAGAAAGCCCAACGCTCATTACTCGGGAAGCGGGAGGAACCATCGTAACGTCCGTTTACCTCCAACAGATAACGATCATCAAAGGCATAATTCAAACGGAAGAAAGCGCCGCCAAACTGATAAGCTTTCCATTGTGAGGTAATACTCCGGTTATCAGTACCCATCACCAAATTCATGTTGTCCACGTCATCCGTCAACAAGTCATCATTATAAGCATAGATGCGTTTGAAAGTAGATTTTTCGTAATTCCATCCAGCCATGGCCTTGAAATAATGTTTCTCGGCAAAAGTTTCCTCAAACTCTGCGAAAAGGTTCGTTGCTAGATAGTTCGTATGATCAGTTGTCTCTGCCAAATTGGAATAGGTACCCGTAATATGTTCGATCTGGCTTTCCCCATCTGCATCAACCGACCGTGCATACGGTGAACGTACTTGTTTCTTGGTCTTCTCTTGCGTCTTCTGTTGATACGTGAAATCACCATTCACACGCAAACGGTCACCCAAGAACTTAGCATTGAATGTCGTAGTATTCTTTAAGTTGGAGTTCTTTGTCGTAATACCGCTACGTCCATAAAGCAAATCGCCTACGGTATAGACGGCAGAATAAGTCATCGTACCATCAGGGTTGAACAGTGGCGATGACGGGTGTCCCTCGTCCGCGATATTTCTCCATACCACACCAGAACCTTCCGAATAGGTAATCGGATTGTAGTATTTATTATGGGAAAACTCAAAGTTATTGTTGATCTTCAACCAAGGAGTTAACTGATAACCTCCCTTGAAACGCATGTTATAGGTCTTGAACTTATCCGTTTGCTCATCGCTATCGAAAAGTCCATCGTAACTATAGAAACGTCCTGACAAATAATAATCAAACTTCCCGTCGGAACCCGAGATGGAAAGATTTTGATTCTGCGCAAAGACACTTTTCTTATACATCAGATCATAATAGTCGGTTCCTTCCGGATAATACACATAACGGCCTTTTGTACCGATAGAGCCATCAGAGATCACCGTCCCGAAATCGCCCGTCTCATGACGGCGCTTATACTCGTCCAGCCAAGCCACGGAAAATTGCTGTGTCTTGTTGATACCGGAAGGATTCGCTTGATTGTAATTAAAATAAGCGTCATAAAAATGCTTTGCCCAAATATAACCATCGGAAACTACATCCGGCACATTCTGTGGTGATTGTAATGAATAGCTAGAAGACCATGTCACCTTCGGCTTACCTTCCGTAGCGTTCTTCGTCGTGATCAAAACCACGCCAAATGGAGCACGTGCGCCATAAATAGCGGAAGCGGCAGCATCCTTCAATACGGAAATACTCTCAATATCATTCGGATTTAACATAGAAGGGTCTCCTTCCACACCATCAATCAACACCAAAGCACTACCCCCATTGATAGAACCGGCGCCACGTACGTTAAAATCCGCCGTACGCCCCGGTTTACCATCAGACAAGGAAATATTTAAGTTCGGGACAACTCCTTCTAACATCTGAGTAGCGTTAGCCGTAGGACGCCCCTCGAATACATCACTAGTCACTTGCTCTACCGCACCGGTCAAATTCACTTTTTTCTGGGAACCATAACCCACCACGACTACCTCATCCAGCTTCTGCGTGTCCTCATGAATAGATATAACCAAATTATCTTTATTGCCTACCGGAACATCTTGAGCCACATAACCAATATAAGAAACCTGAAGTATCGCATTCGGAGTTACCTCAATAGAGAAATGACCATCTATATCCGTGATGGTACCATTGGTAGATCCTTTCACGACCACATTCGCCCCGATGATTGGTTCCCCTTTCGGGTCTGTAATCGTACCGGTAACTTTCTTATTACCTTGTTGCTGAACAGTTTTTACCGATGATAAAACGATCTGATGACCCGATTTCAATACATAAGCCACATTCGCTTGCTTTGCTATCGCATCCATTACAGCATTAATATCCGCATCTTCCACGTCAACAGAGATCGGAGAATTCAGACCTTTGATCCCATCATTATAGAAAAAACGATATTCAGTCGTTTCCTCTAATTCTTTAATAACCTCCCGCATCGGTCTATCCTTTACCGACAACGATATCTGGGCGGCAATCGCAACTCCGGAAAAGCCCGACAATAATTGGGCATACAAAAGTGTCCGGAAAAAGAGTGCTTGAAATTACTCATTTTTAAAAGTTTTTTAATAATACATAGATTTTAAACAGGTAACTTTACAAGCAAATCATTTACATATTCTATCTTATTTATAACCGGCTAGTTATTTCCTTGAAGATATTATATACAAGTGATTTTGCTTAAGAGGAAGAAGGGCCTTGCCTTTCTTCTTTTTTTACTACAATCATCTAGCTCATCTCATAGGCTTCTTCTTTATTAGGTTAACACTCAACTTTCTATTTCTCATTTAAATAAATAGTATCACCTACCGACACATACGTAATCGGAGCCGTAAGGCTTATTATTTCAAATACATTATCCAGACTATTATTCCGGATCACCCCCGAGAAACTGTAGCCTTTAATCTTATTGGACAAAAAACGAACTTCAACATTATACATTCGATTCATCAATACCGCAATCTCCTCCAACGACTCGCCAGAGAAGGCCAGTTCATTCGTACGCCAAAGACGGGCATAAGAAGCATTTGTCGGGTGATTAACAGATAATATATGACTAGACTTATTAAAAACCGCACTCTCATCCGGAGACAGAATCACAAACTCTTTTCCAACCGCTGTTCGTACACTGCCTTCAAACAAGGTCGTAACCACCTCGTCATCTTCCTCATACGCCTTCACATTAAAAGCTGTGCCTAGCGCCTCGACTTCCATATCCCCCGCATTTACCAAGAAACGGCGCAATGTATCTTTCGAAACTTCAAAATAAGCCTCACCAGATAAAGAAACTGATCTTTCTTTCACGCCATAATCACTCTTATAATTAAGTTTAGTATGCGAATTTAACCATACTTTCGTCCCATCAGGAAGAACCACGCTAGCACGTTGCCCATTATCTGCCAACACCACATAATCCAATGGATCAGGTGGTGGAACCTGTCTCATATTATACCAATGGGAGCCAATTCCAAGGCCTATACATATTAAAGCCACCGCCGCATAAGAAAGCCACTTCCATAAGGTATGCGGTTTCTTCTTTATCTCCAGAGTTTTCTTCTCTTGTCTTATCCGCTTTTTAATCTCACAAAACATCTGTCCTTGTATCTCAGGAGAAAGCTTTTTCCCGGAAGATTCTTCCCATCTAGACTTATAAAAAGCCATGATCTCTTCTTTATGATCGGGATCTCTAAACCACGCCAAAAGAGTTCGCTCTTCTTCCGGTGAAGTCTTACCACTCATGAAGCGATCCAATAATTCGATATGTGTATGCATTTTTCTCATCGTGTAATAAGTATATCCCGAAAAAGAACTTTACCCTTACACGGAAAAATCGAGAGATCCGTGATTTAACACAAATTAATATCATACTTATTTTCTGCCTTCATAAGTAAACGGTCGATGTTCCTTTCCGCATGTACGGTTACGAAAAGGATTTTCAATAGAGTAAATGTTTTTCACTACCAAACCGACATAACCTTTGACAGATCAAAAGAATACAGATGATAATCATCATCCCAGCCCAAGGCTATTAGTTCTTTATCATCGTTTGTCACACAAATATTGAATAGTCTTATATCCGTAATCAATCGACAAATACATTTTCCACTCCAATCATATACATATATACGTATATCCGATAAAAACTATCTACCCCTACAAACCACAAGATATTTAATGCTTATTAACTATAAAAAGAGTGTTATAAGGCAAAGAAAGCCATCAGAAGAAAGTCGATCTCGCAAAAAACGCAAAGCCCTACTCAACTGTGTCTCCACGGTCTTTTCTGAGATAGAGAGGCGTTCCGCTATTTCTCTATATGATAAATGTTCATGACGGCTCAAACGGAATATCTCCCGACGTGATGGCGGTAATTCTTCTATCAAGCTATTAATATATTCCCGTAAAGACTCTGCGTCGATTCGTTCTTCCGTAAGAGAATCGGCATCTGATAGTTGCCGTTGTAGGCTTTCCGTCAGTTTCTCGGAGAGTAGCCGATTCTCTGTCTCTTTATAAACTAAGTTACGGGCGATGGTGAATAGATAGGCGTCAAAGTTTTGCTCCACATCTATCGTCTCATGCTTCTCCCAAATCTTAAGAAAAACGTTTTGGGTCAAGTCCTCTGCCATAGATTTTTCATATAGTAATGAGTAAATAAAATGATATACATGCTCATTATATTTCCAGAATAGAGTCTCAAAAGCCTTTTCATCTCCATTCTTCAGATCTATAAGCAAATGTCCATCCACTTTCATATTACATATATATTACATATCCACGCCATACAAATCTTATCTCCTTTCTGCATATTTGCAGTTTTCATATACATGAGTTCTGATGAAACTATGTCGGTTAGTGTAGATGATATGAATGATAAGATAAAGATAATCAGCGGATAACTAAATAGTAAAATTACCGATGGTAGTGGAGAACTAAAGAAAAAACGAACTAGATGGTTGTTATTTAGATATTTATATTATAAACAAGACATGGTCTCATCAGAACCAAGTACAAGGTTACTAATAAATATCCAAATATAAACAAGCATCATTACATATCGCAAATATACAAAAAAATGTAAATACAGTATGAGTATCCTTGAAATCTAGTTAAATTCTACTTGAGGACAAAGAATGTCCTCACTAATTATCCGCTTCGCAAATGATATATTGATAAAGGTCGGAATGTCCGGTTTTATCGATTATCTTATGCTTTTCGAGTTGGAATTTCAGTTGGGCCAAACCAAGAGCGCCAAAGCCGGGAAGGTCTAATAAAGAGTCGAGTCCGTTTTTGAGGGCGTAACGTAGAATATCTTCTATGGTTTCTATTTTCAAGGTTGTAAGGCATTTACGGATATAGGGCGCTAAGGTGAGACGGGTAATGGGTTGGCATATCCGTTTCGCGGCATTTAAGGGAACGGGGATAAGTGATCGGGGAGATTCGATACATAGACCGTTTTGGAGCGCCTTTTTATATAATCTTCTCAATTCGTATTCCATGTTCCTGTTCTCTATCCACAGACGTTCTATCTCAAGGTCTTGGTTCGTGATTGTTTTCTTGTATTCGGTCAGGAAGCCCATGTTTTCTTGCAAGCGGAGCGATATGACCTTATATCGGCGACAGATTCCGTCGTAGGATATACCACAACGTTTGGCTACGTCTTCTATCTTGGCTCCGGAAGTTATTTCCGTAAAGATAAGTCGGTCTTTCTTGTCGTGTATGAATGTTGATAGTTCGGCGATAATGAGTTTAAGTAGGGGAGAAATGTTTTTAAGGGATCGCAGGCAGAAAAGGTAATCATCGAATTGGGAGATGATCTCGTTTATCTCTTCTTCCTTGTCTTGGATGATAAGTTGCAGGTATAGCTTTTGTATTCCCATACGCTCGATATGGGAAATGAATTCACGCAAATTGGTCAGATCGACTAGGCGAACACCTTGCTTCACGACGTAAGATGTTATTTTTTTAGA
>Ga0137297_11230_pt1 | contig 15398 bp, 20 predicted proteins | sample RamsorincwithD2O_FD_97191 | JGI IMG/M metagenome (GOLD analysis project Ga0137297, IMG submission 97191) | Mouse cecal microbial communities from Vienna, Austria - Mucin amended with D2O | ecosystem: Host-associated > Mammals > Digestive system > Large intestine > Cecum | place: Austria: Vienna... | reverse complement strand
CACTGTGATAGACGAGGTGCGTTTGATCTCTTCCCGTCCATTTATGCCGGTCTGCGGTGTCGATGTGTTGTCTGATATCGCCGCCAAAATGAACATTGATAATCTGAAGGCCTTTGCAGATACCCAGCACAGGCTTTTTTTGTTCTATAAAAAGGGCGAGGGCTTTCAACTGCAGAATATCCAGCTCCGTATCAATCTGACGGGAACCATGATCTGTCTGTCCGAACAGGATGGGGGCGATGTCTCCGCCGCCGGGAAGGAGCAGATGACTGGAAAGGGCCGCCTGTGCAGGATCCAGTGTGGTGTGGTGGGAGACTTCCAGCCGTTTCAGGGCAGTTTCGTAGTTTACGGTATCTTTGCTGCGGCCAAGAATGGCAACATGAGGGTAGGGCTGCATGGAGGATTCCTTTCTGGTATCGTGTGTGATGATATAGTATAGTTTATGTGTCGGGAAGGAATTTGCCAGAAACTTTCACATAAATTTTCTGGCAGATTGTTAAAAAGTCATTGTGTTATGTGTGGAAATCTAATATAATTTAGATATACTTAAAATAATTTAGCAAAACATATAAATATGTTGTGCTGGAAAAGGAAATTATCAGGAAAGAGGGTAAGGTGTATGGCAAAGTTATTTATCAATGAGAGGAACAAAAAGGGACACATCAATCCGGAACTCTATGGTCATTTTGCAGAGCATCTGGGAAGATGCATCTATGAAGGACTCTATGTGGGAGAGAACTCAGATATTCCCAATGTGAACGGAATGCGTAAGGATGTGGTGGAAGCTTTAAAGGAAATGCAGATTCCGGTACTTCGCTGGCCGGGCGGCTGCTTTGCGGACGAGTATCACTGGAGAGACGGCATCGGTCCGAAAGAAGAACGTAAAAAGATGATCAATACACATTGGGGCGGCGTGGTGGAAGATAACAGCTTTGGCACCCATGAGTTTTTTGAACTGTGTGAGCAGTTGGGATGCAAGACCTACGTGAACGGCAATGTGGGAAGCGGCACAGTGCAGGAGATGAGCGAGTGGGTAGAGTATATTACCTTTGACGGGGTATCCCCGATGGCGGATCTGCGGAAAAAGAACGGTCATGAGAAGCCCTGGAAGATAGATTACTTTGGCGTTGGGAATGAGAACTGGGGCTGCGGCGGCAATATGACGCCGGAGTATTATGCGAACCTGTACAGAAGATATCAGACCTATGTGAGGCAGTATAGTGCAGACAAGCCTGTTAAGAAGATCTGCGGCGGGGCTAACTCGGATGAATACTACTGGACAAAGAAAGTGATGGATACCTGCTTTGCAATGCCGCAGCCGCCTGCAGCCCATGGCTATATGGACGGTCTTTCCCTGCATTATTATGTGGTTCCGGGTACGTGGGAAAAGAAAGGCAGCGCTACGCAGTTTGACGAGAATGACTGGTATAATACATTGAAGAAAGCTGTGTTTATGAAGGAACTGGTGGAGCGGCACGGTGCCATCATGGATCAGTATGACCCGAAGAAACAAATTGGTATGATAGTAGATGAGTGGGGCTGCTGGTTCGATGTAGAGCCGGGCACCAATCCGGGATTCCTCTATCAGCAGAACACCATGCGGGACGCGTTGGTAGCGGGTGTGACCCTCAATATCTTCAACAAGCACTGTGACCGCGTGAAGATGGCCTGTATCGCGCAGATGGTCAATGTACTGCAGTCCGTGATACTGACAGAAGGACCGAAGATGATACTTACGCCGACCTATCATGTGTTCCATATGTATAAACACCATCAGGATGCAGACTTGGTGGAGAGTTTCCTTGAGGGAAATAAAATGACGGGTGCTGCGGATGATTGTCAGGTACCTTTCCTGGATGAGTCTGTGTCTGTGGATAAAGAGGGATATGTGAATGTGACGCTGACGAACCTTTCTGCCAATGAGGATGCACCGGTGGAGATGACGTTCGCGGAACTTATACCTGCACAGGTTACAGCGGCGATTCTGCAGGGAGAAGCACATGCCTATAATACCTTTGAGGAGCCGGAGAAAGTGAAGGAAGAGAAGTTTGACGCCTATGAAGTGAAAGATGGGAAGATAATCTTCACGGCGCCGGCAGGCAGTGTGATCAGCTTCCGTATCCGGTAGGTTCAGTTTCTGGAAAGATGTGCATACAGAATGGGAAGGATAGGCATGTAGAAAGAAAGTCCGGATGCAGAAAGGAGAATAGCAGTATGGAGACAGGAACAAAGCGTGTCTGCCACAAGTGTCTGACCAGAGACATGGATGAAAAAGCGTACTTTGAGAATCTGCATACCTACATTGCCAATCTGGATGAGGAGTTAAAGGTTTCAGAGCCGCTTTATGAAAAGCGGCTCTTACTTTGCAAATCCTGTGATTATCTGTATAATGGTATGTGCAGGGCCTGTGGCTGTTACGTGGAGCTGCGGGCTGCGATGAAAAAGAACAGCTGTCCTTATGATACATGGAAGGCTGAGGATGTCAGATAAGGAGAGACTAAGACCTTTTAAGGAGCCGGAGGAGGGAATGGACTTTGAAAGCAGCGGAGAATATCATGCTTGGCATATGGTGTGCGGCGGCAACCTTTGTCACGCCCGTCTGGCTGACCGTGGGATTTTTGGATATTACAGGACTTATTTATCAATATGATGGCATGGTGGACGAAGGGACAGCAGGCATCATGGGGGTTATAGAACTGACGCTGTGGGGGCTGTTTGTTCTGTTTCCGGATATCTGGTTTCTGAAACGTATGAAGTCGCAGGGATGGCGGAAAGTATGCTATGCATTGGGTGGTATGGCGGTTTTGATATTGTTGTGTTTGGCTTTGTGTAAATGGAATATGATCAGGTTTGTGGCAGGGTAGGGAGCCGCTTGCATTGCAGGCGGCTCTGTTTCTTTTTGTTAAGGGCTTTAGGCAGTTCAAAGCAGCAGATGCTGAATCCGTCAGTGCTTATATCGGCAGCTTGCATGGAACAATGGGGTGAAAAAGAAATTAAAAATGATAGAGATTGTGTGACCTTTTCCTTATTTCTTTCATCTAATTAGTGTAAAGTGAAACGGCCGTTTCATGAAACGGGAAAAATGCCCGTAATTTTAAGAATAAGGAACCAGAGAAGATGAACAAGAAACAGTTTACGACACAGGTACTTGAGGCTGAAAAGAGCCTGTATCACATTGCCAAGTCCATTTTAGGAGATGATGAGGACTGTGCGGATGCGATGCAAAATGCAATCTTACATGCTTTTGAGAAATTACATACGTTACGCAATGAGAGGTATTTTAAGACATGGCTCACAAGAATACTGATCAATGAATGTAACCATATCATTCGTTCCAGAAAGGAGCAGATTCCATACGAGGATTACTATGAATACCGGACATCTGTAGAACAGGAGAATTATTCACCGGTATATGAGGCAGTCAGGGAATTGGAGGACAACTATAGAATGCCCTTTGTTCTGTTTTATGTGGAGGGCTTCTCTATTAAAGAAATCTGTCAGATTTTAGAGCTGTCACAAGGTACAGTGAAAACAAGATTGTATCGGAGCCGAAAATTGTTAAAAGAAAAATTAGCGGGAGTGTATGAATATGAAGAATAGAAATTGGAACTATGAATTCCCAGAAGTACCAGAGCATGTGCATCAGACTGTATTGAGTACCCTTGCCGGACTGGAGGATGGAAAGGTCAAAAGGGTGAAACGGATGAAAAAGGGTAAAATTGCTATCTTAATTGCGGCGGCAGTGGCAGTGCTTGGAACGACTGTGAGCGCAGCGGAGATTTTCAAGTGGAATAAAAGGGCTGCGGAAGTTTTCGTAGCGGATGAAGCACAGCAAAAAGAACTGGTGACAGAGCAGATTGCCAGGGAAGAATATCAAACGATATCAGACGCCGGCCTCACGATCCGGGCGATACAGACCATTCAGGATAACAACTGTTTTTATGCTCTGTTCGAGATTACGGCAGAGGATGAGGGAATGCAGATTACAGAAAATCATAGCATGGGAGTTCTGTTTGATTATCAGGGAGACGAAAATCCTTTTTGTGTATTAGAATGGGGATTTGTGGGCGAAAGACAGCAGACTGTCTCTAACAGCAGGTATTTCGAAATTACCGGAACGAAAGCGGAACCTGGGCAGGAGGATTTGAATATGAAAATACAATTCTCTTCGTTGAATGCACCGGGAGCAAAGGCGGTGGACGGAGAACCGGTTCTGGAGGGAAACTGGGAATTTCTGCTCAATCTTCACACCACGGCGCCTGTCCGTTATGAAATTAATAAAGAGTATCAGATTGCAGATTGTGCGGTTATGGTAAAGGCTGTAGAGCTTACACCGATCAGCGTGAAGCTTGTCTGTGATATGGAAGGGGTCAGACTGCTGGAAAAACAAGAGGGGGTTAATTTGGACCAGGCAGATCAGCTTTCATCCCTCTTTATCAACGGCATCAAGTATCAGGATGGTACTGTTGTGGAGGAGGAAGGATATCAGGAACTTCAGGTAGGCTGGGAGGACGATATGTATACAAAGACGGCAAGACTTACCAATGTGATTGATGTGGAGAAGGTCAGCGCGCTGTTAGTTGGAGAGAATATGGATGAGATAGTATTTCCATAAATAATAGCATATGTGATTAATAGGATATGGACAGAGCCGCTTGCAGTGCAGGCGGCTCTGTCGTGTAATCTGCATAAAAGCATATCGGAACAAGATTGAATAGGCAAACTCATAATGCTCTCTTAAAATACTTCCAAAAATCAATGGTTTCCCGTAAGTCTTCTTCATCCGTAAATAAATGCAGTTCCTTACCGACCTCAATCGCGAAATCCACATAAGCATTGGCCCTGGCAGTTATCACATGATTGTCATTGGCAATATCCAGATCCATGCTGTGTGTTGACTGTATGCCTTCTAAGATGCCTGCATCTTCCAGAAGATTGACACCGGCGCAGATAGCAGCAATCAGCCTATTCTTTTTCTTAATGTCCTGCAGATATTGATGCAGAAGTTCATGGTTGATAAGAGAAATATCACCACCGGGAATGATAAAACTTCTGATCTGTTCTATAGCCACGTCTCCAAGAGCCATGTCGGCATTGACAGAATATCCTTCTGTCGTGCGGATCGGCTGTCCATCCAGGGAGCATAGAATGACATCACATCCGGTACAGCTCATAAAGTAATTCAATATTACAATCTCATAAAAACAACATGTGTTATATATAATAAAAACATCTCTCATGAGGCTCCTCCTATCAGCTGACGCAAGAAATTGAATTTGCTGATCTTGCGTCCATTGAAAAAAGCCACCAAAGCAACAAAGGAAAAATATTTCAGCAAGAATTACGGAGTAATTCTTGGGACGCAAGATGCAGATCTTGCGTCAACCGAAAAAAAGCCACCGAAGCAACAAAGGAAAAATATTTCAGCAAGAATTACGGAGTAATTCTTGGGACGCAAGATGCAGATCTTGCGTCCATTGTACCACAAAAAGGATTTCTTAGCAAAATTTCCTGAGATATTGATTCTTTGTGAAACGATGTGATATGATAACGGGAAAAGAACAATAGGCAAAGGATTATAGGTTAACATAAAAGGAGATTAAAACCAATGAGCTGGAAAAAGAGATGGAACAGAGGTATGACACAAGGTGCAGTTGTGTGCACTGTCCTTATACTGATGACAGGCTGTGGAAGCGAGGCAGGCAGCCGGCAGAATCCGGATAAAGAGGCGCAGGTGCAGACAGTCGAAAGCAGCGCCCAGGAAGATAACGGGACGCAGCAGGAAGAGAGTGCGAAATTCCCTGCCTTCACGGCAACAGACCTGGAAGGAAATACGGTTACCGAGAGTATCTTTGGAGAAAAGGATTTGACAGTGCTTAATATCTGGGGAACCTTCTGCAACCCCTGCGTGGGTGAGATGCCGGAGCTGGGAGAGTGGGCCAAAGAGATGCCGGACAATGTACAGATAGTGGGATTGATTATTGATATCAATGGGGAAGAGGATACAGAGCATCGTGAGCTTGCAGTTGACATAACATCAAACGCCGGCGCAGAGTTTACACAGATTATTGTGAATCAGGATTTTGCTCCGATTTTAAAAGATGTGCTAGGTGTGCCTACCACCATGTTTATAGATAAAGAGGGTAATATAGTGGGTGATCCCATCCTGGGAGCGGATGTGGATGGCTATAAGAAGTTCGTGGAGGACTACCTTGGTGGAGAATAGAAAGAAGAATTTCTGGCGGCTTGCAGGGCTTGCATTGGCATGTGCCTTTATCGCGTATGGCGTGCTGCGGGGAGAAGCGGCTGTTGTCCTGAATAAGGCTGTCAATATCTGTTTTGAATGTATCGGATTGGGGTGATGTGATGAAGTTTCAATATTCCCTTAAACGAAAAGTATTGCAGATTATTGCTTTTGGCTGTTCTAATGTGCATCTTCTGAATTTTAAGGGCGGCAGAATTTATACGGGAAAGTGGAAATATTTCTGCAATCCGGGACTGAACTGTTATTCCTGTCCGGCAGCCAGTTTTGCCTGTCCGATTGGAGCCCTGCAGGCGGTAAATGGTTCCATGCATTATCGATTCAGCTTTTATGTGACAGGACTTCTTTTAGCTTTTGGAGTTGTCTTTGGCAGGGCGGTCTGCGGATGGCTGTGCCCTTTTGGATTGTTACAGGAATTGCTGCATAAGATTCCCTCTCCGAAACGAAAGCTTAAAAAGATATTTTTGTATGTCAAATATGTGGTTCTTGTGGTCTTTGTCCTGCTGCTTCCGATTGTCGTCACGGACTATATGGGAATGGGGAAACCGGCTTTTTGCCAGTATATCTGTCCGGCGGGAACTTTGGAGGGCGGCGTCTTTCTTCTGGCTGCCCACGAGGGGCTTAGAAAGTCAATCGGTGCGCTTTTTACCTTGAAAATGGCAATCCTGTTGGTGACAATTCTGGGATGTATCCTGATTTATCGCTTTTTCTGTCGTACTTTATGTCCTCTTGGAGCCATATATGGGTTGTTTAACAAAATCAGCATTTATCATTTAGAAGTAGAGGAACATAAATGCAACGGCTGTGGGAAATGCAGCCGGGTGTGTCAGATGGAAGTGGATCCCACAAGAACGCCTCAGTCAGCCGAGTGCATCCGGTGCGGCGCCTGCGTGGATGCCTGCCCACAGGCGGCGGTGAGACTAGGTTTTTGCAGCAGGAAAGGATAACAGGGATATAAGAACTCATAAGAAAGTACTGTGATGACAGGAAATCTGTACAGGAGGAATAGCATGGAACATATTGAAATACGGGAAACGATGCCGGAAGATGCAGAAAAACTGCTTGCCTATATGCAAAAAGTAGGTGCAGAGACAGATAATCTGACCTTTGGAAAAGAGGGACTGCCTGTTACGGTAGAACAGGAGCAGGCATATCTCGCCCAGGTGCATGAAGCACAGCGGTCTGTTCATTATAGCGTCTGGAAAGAAGGAGAGCTGATAGCGGATGGCAGTCTGAGCGGATTACCGCGACGCATGAGTCATTATGCAGAACTGGGATTATCAGTGATAAAAGCGCAGTGGAATCAGGGGATTGGAGGCAGGCTTCTTAGTGAACTGATTGCCTACGCACGCCAGGCATCCATAGAAATCATCAGGCTAGAAGTCAGAAGCGATAATGAGAGTGCCATTCATCTGTATGAGAAATATGGATTTAAACGTGTGGGTATGATACCCGCATATTTTAAAATAGAGAACAGATATGTTGATTTTTTGATTATGTGCCTTGATCTGAGGTGATTAGAGAGTGTGGTGTTAATAAGAGAAAAGAATAAGACATATTGAAAAGAATATGAGAAATTGGTATGATATATTTAGTAGGAAACACAAAAGAGGAATAATATATGTATACAAGTATCATAGGATCTTTTCTTAGCAGTATTCAAGCGCTTAGACTTTATGTATCTAGTGTGGAACCAGTAATTTTGAAAAATGAAGATGTAACAGATTCAGAAACAATCATGGCAATGTTGCTGCATATTGCTAAAGATTTAAAGATAAGAAACATGGACACTGATGAAATAACATTTCCACAAAATATTCCGGATGAGATTGTTCATGAGATAAAGAAAAACATTCAGTTGTTTTGGGATATGCTTGAGATAAGTGAAGATGGAAAAAGTGGACGTTATAGAAGCCTTCCTAAAACGTTAAAGCAGTCCTATGCAAGAATAGAAGCTTTGGATAAACAAAATGAAATTTTATATAGTGGCTCTCTTATCTTGTTAGTAACATATTTTGAAAATACTATTGCGAAAATTTTTAAGGAGGATTTGCAAAATCATCCTAAAAGAATGTCTCTAGATACAAAAATGGTATCTTATAAAATATTGGAGATGTCGAATAATATTGAGGACGTTCGAGAATATTTAATTGAAAATGAAGTAGCATCAATGATGTATAAATCTCTAGCAGATTGGATGGACTATTTTAAAAAGAATATTAAGTTGCATTTAAAATATGTAATAAGTATACTGCCAGAGTTGACGGAAATTATTGCAAGAAGAAATATTATTGTGCATAATAATAGTATTGTAAATAATATATATTTAAATCTTGTTTCAGAGGAATATCGTAAGAATATAAATTATGGCGATATTTTAACGGTAGATAAAGAATATATTTTAAAAGCAATAAATATGATAGAATCTACGGGAATGGCAATAATTTTGGAAATGTGGATATCTGAAGCAGCTAAAAATGAAAAGGACATAGAAAGGGTTCTTGCAATAATATTTGATGAGTATCTTATATTTGAGAATTGGGAAAATGCAAAAATATTATATGAAGTCTGTCTTGAATGTCATAAGCTTAAAGCGGCAGATGAATTAGTATGTAAAATTAATAAATGGCAATGCTATAAATGGCTTGGTAAATTTGATGAAATTAAGAAGGAGATAGAGGAATTAGATATTTCGGCTTTTCAACCTAGGTATAAATTAGCTGTTTTAGCTTTGTTTGATAAATATGAGGAATTTTTCTTATATTTTGATGCGCAGAATGATATAGGCGAGAACGAATTAAAAAATTGGCCGCTTTTTCAGGAAATACGAAAAAGTGAAATTTATATTCAAAGATATTGTAAGGAACAAAAATGATTATAATTTAATAAAGTATATAATATAAAACCACTAATGATAGATTATAGTGGTTTTATATTTATGCAGGGGAAATAATATGTATAATAGAATTTATAAATGCAAATTATGTGAAAAAATTGTGTTGGAAGCAGTATATGAAAGGACTGATAGAAATATTAATATAAGGTTAATAAATGATAATATTTATGAAAAACAGCGTATACATTTTTGTAGCGATAAAGAAATGGGAGTATTGGAAGTTATAGGTTTTAGAAAAGAGTAGCATTTTTGTGAGGTAAAATCAATTATCCGGAAAGCTGGTAGAAGCTTTCCTAGAAGTTTTACTTCAATAATTGAATAGACTTTGCAGCTTTTCATATGATATACTAACACAAGAGAAAATAGTGTAGTAAGCATGAAAGTATGGTGATAATATGTCTGATAAAGAAAAAGTAATTCAACTATTAGATAAAGTCCCGGATTATAAGATAGGATATGTTTTGGCTTATGTACAGGGTATAACAATCACTATTGAGGAGTTTGCAAAACAAGAGGGTCTTACATTATGATTCAATATCAGATTTTTCTTGAAAAGAGAGCCTGGAAGATAGGTATGAAGTAAGTATTTTATTATGTCGGAATAAAGGGGATATAAAGCAGTGATACGACGTGCGACAGTGGAAGATGCCTCCAGGATTGCAGAAATACTGGTCTTTACAAAGCGGATGAATTACAGAAAGATTTTTCAAAATGACAAAGTGTCCTTTGGTGAAATACAGGTCTATCCCTTGGCAAAGGAATATATTGAGAATCCGGAAAGCCTGGAAAATATCTGGGTATATGAGGATGAATTTGTAAAAGGGATGATACATATTGAAGATAATGGAATAGCCGAATTATACGTGGATTCTTTCTTTGAAAATCAAGGCATTGGCGGCAGACTGATTACATTTGCGATAGAAGAAAAGAACTGCGATCATCTGTGGGTGCTTGAGAAAAACGCAGATGCAAGGCGGTTTTATGAAACATACGGATTTACAGTTACCGGAGAAAAACAATTGCAGGAAGGCACGGAAGAGTATCTGGTGGAGATGAGTCTTTTAGGCAAACACACAATTTAGTGATATAAAAGAGCAGGGTAAAAGCGTGAGAAAATTTAATTGGAAAATACTAAATGCAGCAGTGTGGATAGAGGTTCTTCTGACGTATCTTTTACCTTTTCAGGTAACGGATGATTTTCAATATCAGGCAGGCTTTCCAATGTCATTTATAACTGTTTATGATACGAAAATAGGTGTAAATCCATTTATGTCAATGCACTTGAATCCAATGGGATTATTGATCGATGCAATCGTGATTCATTTGATTCTTTTAGGGTGTATAAGATTATATCAGAAATGGCGTGTTAAGTAGGTCGTTAGACAGTTTTTCTAACGACCACTTGTTTATACCTTTCAGCCACAAATAGGAATTTATGGGTTTCGATTTGATAGTCTAGGTTCTCCATTCCATGATATCTTCAAGATTCTTACGCGGTCTTGCTTTAGGAGATTCATCTGGATAGCCAAATGCAATAGCTGCGATAAGCTGTCCGTCACTATTTAACCATTTACATAGCTCTGAATAGGCAAAATAGATGTCACATATCCAAAGGCTGCCTATTCCTTTTTCCGTAGCAGCAAGAAGCATATTTTGTATAGAAGCACTTATTGATTGAATATTACAGATTTCGTAAATATGTTCTTCTGGCGTCAATTCTGTTGAAATGTCTTTTCCCAAAGAATTAACAACAAAAATTATAGTTGGTGCTTTTTCCATGATATCTACAGTATATTTTGCTGCAGCTATATGTTGCTTGCTTTGTGGAAGTAATGCACTTTCATTTTCTTCCCGATCAATTCCCTTACGGAAAACGCTTAGCATGTCTGCTTTAGCATTTCCTTGTATCACAATGTATTTCCATGGTTGTCTGTTTTTGGAAGAAGGTGCTTTCACGCCGCTTTGAATAATATCCATAATATCTTTTTGGGATATAGGTTTATCTAAGAATTTTCGTATACTTCGTCTGTCATAAATTTCAGGAATCATTTTTAATATGCCCTTTCAGTTTGTTGAGTTGATTATAGCAAACTTTATATTAATTATGCAAAATAAAATAAGCGGGATTAGAAAATACTTTGCAGTAGAAGAATAAGATGAAGAGATATAGAATCTATAAAGAAAAATCGGGAGACTTCATTAGGGAAGATTTCTATGGCTTTCTGCGAAATATGTGCAGTCCTGTATGAGCTTTATCAATGGATGGGAGTGTGCATGACAACAGGAATTCAGAAGGTATTTTCTGACCGTTTGTTTGCCATAGCTCTTTATCGACCAGTACTACACGTTGAGGAAAGTGTGCAAGTGATATAATAGAGCATTCAAGTGTGTCTAGTAGATGGAGGGCAGCATCGGGAGCTTTTAATTCGTGGATAATATAATATACGATTTCCTGTATTTGTTTTTCAGCTTGGGAGGTGATTTTCATAATATAAGATTTATCCATTTATTGAATCTCCTGTCTCAGATCTGTGAATACATCAGCTACAGGACGTGATTGATTGCATTTAGCCTGTGATAATCCTATTTTCATTATGGAGCTAAATTCTTCTGTAGTCATAGAATCCAGTGTAGTAGGTTCTTTAGGAAGTGCCAGAGAAAAAGGGATACTTTTAGTCATAATGATTTGTTTATATAATGCATTGATAACAACAGAAGCAGGTAATCCAAGCTTAGACATGATAGACTCAGCTTGTTCTTTTACTTCTGGTTCAACACGTGCTAATATGTTTGCGCTTTTTGTAGCCATGATTTTACCGTCCTTCTTTTTGATTTAATATTATTATGTGCTGTTGTATGACTGGTAGCAATACAAAATTGAAATTTTTTAAGTTTATGAATGGGTGATGAAAACGGTGCAGCCGTAATATTAAAGAATAATATGCCACGGTACGTGTGATTGATTATGGTAAACTGCAGGTAGATGTGGAAGCGGATAATGAAACACTGGAGGATGTGGCAACTCGATTATTACAAAAGCATAGAAAAGCATTTGAGGAATTGGCAAAATGATTTTATGAAACAAAGAACAGATAAAGCATCTTCATAGTAAGTTGATACAGGAAACTGGTGGTATTGATGGAATACGGGATGAAGGTTTATTGAATTCTGCGTTATCTGTACAAAAGTCTGGCAATAATGTCAAACTGTGAGATAAGATTACATTCACAAAATCAAAAAGAGCCGAAAACCCTGTAAAATCAACGCTTTCAGCCCTCTAACAAGACTGCGGAAGAAGGGACTTGAACCCTCACGTCGTTTCCAACACTAGATCCTTAGTCTAGCCTGTCTGCCAATTCCAGCACTTCCGCATATGTTACACAACGCATTTAATATAATACTGTTTAAGAAGATAAAAGTCAAGAGCTTTTTATAAAAAAAATTTACAAAAATAATTTTTAAATATTTCTGCCAGTCGTCAGAATCATCTTAAGCTATTGGGATAAGGTTCGTACCAGTTTGATAGAGTGGCGGCTGGCGGCCTGATCAGGCCGCCGTTATATCTACCAGTTATTTGTTAAAATGAATCTCTGTGTCAAATAATGCTCCATTGGCGATTTTCTGGCCGTCCCCCTTTAACTCGTCCATATATTTTATATAATCACATACATAGACATGTACGGTATCTGTGTTTCGTCCGTAGACAGAGTATATCTCAGCATTCTCTCCCTGGCTTTGCAGAGGCTTTCCGTCTGCGTCACAGATGACCACAACGTAATCATATGGCTGTGCACCGCTAGGCAGTATGATATCGGCCTTGATTTCAAAGGCAGTTTTTTCCACAGAGGCGATGCCAATCCCTTGATCGTTGGTCTTGTTGACTTGAACAACCTGTGTTTTTTCTTTGTTCATGGTAATATCAATGGCAAAATTCCAGGTGCCGGTATAGTGTTTCTGGACGGCATCCTGTAAAGTTATCACCTCATTGGTTTCCGGATCACGAGCCTGGAAATCTTCATATTGAAGCAGGTCTGCATAGATGTCAGAAATCTCGAGGTAGTAAGTGAACCGGGAAGGCAGTTGTTCCACCCTGCCTTCCCAGACGAGGTCGGCATCGGTTTGTGCTGTATCGCGGTTAGTGGCGTGACCGCTAGTCATAAGGTCTTCATCCAGAGAGACTCTTATGATACCGGTAAAAGTATGATCATCCACAAATACTCCTTCAATATAATAGGGTGTACTATATCCGTATGCTTCTCCGTTAGCGCGCTCTTTCTTAGTAAGACCGGGTACGTCATAGTAGGTATTAGTTTTCAGATATAACAGGTCATGATCCGGAAGATAGCCCTCCATGTTCTTTGTCTTGATAAAATCTGCCGGAAATGGCTCTTCATTTTCAATGCATAGAGCCAGATACAGTGCCTGTGAGGAGCAGTTGGCTTCTGAAACAGTGATAGTCAGCCCATTGGAGGTCTGCACCAGAGCATTGTCCGGCGGCGTTTCTGACGGTTTATCAGAGGTTGGTTCTGACGAGTGTGTCGTATTTTGGTCTTGATTTTGGGAAGAAGTATCGCTGTTATAAATTTGTGCGCCGTCATGAAAGTCGCCTTTATAGCTGACCTTTTCCTGAACCATGGAGAAGATTCGTCCTATGACGGGCAGTTTGGCAGCCAGGGCCGGGTCTGATACCATGAGGACCCCTATGCACAGGATGGCCAGCAGGGCGGCGGCGATCGCACTGTGACGAAGCAGGATTTTGTTTCGATGAAGTCTTTTCTTCTGGCGTATTCCTTCCTGAATTCCCGCCTTTACCACATGATTCAGTTCTTTGGGGATGGGGATTGCATCAAATCTATCATTTTGCATGGCGCTTTACCTCCTTTTTGTTATGGGTGTCTTCGGTCAGCCATTTTCGAAGCTGCTTCTTGGCGCGATACAGGTCTGCCTTAACACTTCCTTCGGGAATGTCCATAATCTGTGCGATTTCTTTTATTTTTAATTCCTGGAAGTAGAAGAGTATGACAGCTGTTTTATACTGGTCATTCAGGGAGTCAATGGCATCGTAGAGATCCACTTTCTCCTCGATCAGATAGTCCGTTGTGGTCTTTTCCATATATTCATCCAGCGAAACGGTGGGTGTTTTTTTCTTGTCCTGCCAGATACAGTTAAGCAGAATCCGGGTGATCCAGGTTTTAAAGTAGCGTGGCTCTTTTAATTTTTCAATGGCTATCATGCCTCTTGTCACGCATTCTTGTACGGCGTCTAAAGCATCGGCCTCATTTTTAACATATAAAAAGGCAGTTTTATATAAGTAGATTTGGTATGCAGCAATCAATTCGCCATAAGCGGATTTAGAACCTCGGATTGCTTTCTTAACAAGCTTAGTGGTATCCTCTTTCATGAGAGTCCTTTCCTTTCGTATGATTTGGCCGGTGCGCGCGCTTATGTTACCGGTGGAGCAAAGTAAATTCCTTTGGGATTTACTTTTATACATTAGATTGCGCGGAATAAGAAAAGGTTGCAGGTTTACGAAAAATTTTTGGATGACAGCCTGTGGCAGATGGTTTTGTCTGTCATGGACAAGGCCGGGAAGACATGATAGAATGAACCTGATATCATTATAAACCATAAAGTAATATTAGGGATATATAAGGGCTAAAAGAGGATCGTCACAGGGAAAGGAAGGTATTTATGTACAGATTTACGCAGGATTGTCTGATCGGTGTGGAGGAGATTGACAAGGAGCATCAGGAACTTTTCAGGATCGTGAATGAGGTGGAGGAACTGCTTGTCAACGATTACAGGGGGGATAAGTATGATGTCATTGTGAAGCTTCTTCATGAACTTCAGGATTATGCGGAACATCATTTTCGGCATGAAGAGGAATATATGAAGAAAATAGGACATCCGGAGCTGGAGCTGCAAAAGAACCAACACAGGGAATTTGCGGTTAAGATGAGTGAATTGAATGCCATTGTGGATAACAGGCAGGAGCATGAACTGTTAGATGAGCTGATGCAGTATCTGGTCACCTGGCTGTTTCGGCATATCATCGGCAGTGATATGATGATTGGTAAGATGCAGCCGCTTAACGAGTTGGAGAAGAAGGAAGAATATACCTATACAGCGCAGTACAGTACGGGCATTACCTTTATTGATGATGAGCATAAGGAACTGTTCCGGATCATCGGGGAAGTCCACCGTGCCATTGTGCATGATTATGTACATGATAAATATGAT
>Ga0137297_11229_pt1 | contig 15400 bp, 18 predicted proteins | sample RamsorincwithD2O_FD_97191 | JGI IMG/M metagenome (GOLD analysis project Ga0137297, IMG submission 97191) | Mouse cecal microbial communities from Vienna, Austria - Mucin amended with D2O | ecosystem: Host-associated > Mammals > Digestive system > Large intestine > Cecum | place: Austria: Vienna... | reverse complement strand
GGGCATCCCCAAAGCGTCATCCAAAAAGGAATGGAAGCTGTCCGATTCCCTCCAGGAGAGGATAACAGGATGCGGCGCAGAACGTCTATATGGGGAATAAGTTCCTCGCCCTGCGGAAAAGCGAGGTCGCCAAAGTCGCGCCGGACAGGTCTGCGCTGATGGGGAAACTCAATCAAAATATGGCGGACATGGAGAAAATACGGGAGGCAGACGAGAGGTGGCTGCGCCTCCTGTTCGGGGAGCCGTATGAAGCCAAGTTCCAGTCGGAAGGTACGGGTTCCGCCGTCCATGTGTATGACGGGAACGATGACGAGATACTGACCTACACGGCGGGCGTGGGCTGGCATGAGAAGGAGTCGAAGGCGGAGACACAGGTACACGGGGCTTTGAAGGCTGCCTACTATGATGCGTACCATGCGGCAAGGCAGGAGATAAATTCCGGCATTGCCGGGATGGAAGTGCAGGGTGGATTTGATGCGAGGGCATAAGAAGAATACATAAAGCACAAACGATAAAAGGGAACTGGCAGAGACAGGCTGGTTCCCTTGTTCCATATCAGTGTGGGGAGGCGGTTCCCCGTTACATTAAAAAACGGTAATTGAAAGCGATACATACATTTTGGCGGGCGTGCTGCGTTTCACGATGAATGTGGATTGCAGTGCGCCCGCTTTTTCTGGCTTTGGATGATAAAATTCTGCCCTTTTTAGGCGGAGGAACGCAGTAAAAAGCCAGATTACGATGCACCCGATAAAGGCAGCCGGGACGGCTGCGTTATGCTGGGTGTTTTCTATTGTTCAGAGAAAGGACAGGCTGTCCCCGCAGGGCTTCCCCGCCGGATGGCACCGGCAGGCTGCCGGGGAAGCCGGAACGAAATGCTGTCCCCACGAAAGGGGACATTATGGCCATTGCACGGGCTGGGAACAGGTTTCCGGCATCTGCGCACGAATATCATATTTTATCTGTACATACCGCAGTTCCTTCCAAGGGGACCGCGGGCTTTTTTTATTCGACACATTTCTATTTTATTCCCAGACATATTACAAAAGAATACATGATTTTCATTACGGGCGTACCTGGGATTTTTCAGGCGCGCTTTTTTTGCGCCTTAGTCCGCCCGCCTTACAGGGTGCGCGCGCCGCCGCTCCGGTCTTGAAACTGTTTAAGCAAATTTCAAGACTGGAGGGAATCTGAATGAAAATTGAATACAAGGATGCGGACGGCAGGGTGATGGAACTGGATGTTTCGGATGAGATCGGGCAGTTTTACCTGTCTTCCGTGGAAGAGGCAGAAAAGAGCGACAGGAGGAACACAAGGCCGGACCGCCACACGTCTTTGGAAACCTTTGTGTATGAGGACCAGAGGTTTTTTGCATCTGCGTCAGACACCATGAAGGAGGCCGTGGAGGACTGTGAAGTGGAGCGGCTGCTTTCCTGCCTGAATGACCGCCAGAGGGAGCTTGTGCGCCGGTGCGTGATCGAAGGGTGGAGTTACACGGAGATAGCCGCCAAGGAAGGCAGGGATGAGTCAGCAGTCCGCCATGCGGTAAAAAGGGCGCTGAAAAAAATGAAAAAAACTTTTTTCTGACCGTCCGAAAGTGCGTCCTCCCATGGCTTATGTCAGAGGGTGCGGCAAAGACCCTCGGAAATGGAGGTCATGGGCATGGAACACACATTGAGGATCAGTGTTTCAAAGGAGCCGGCATCCGGCGGGATAGTGAGCTGCCGCCATATCTCCGTGAGGGAGCGTTTCCTGCGCTTCCTCCTTGGGGAGAAGCGGAGGCTGACCATCATTGTTCCGGGCGATTCTGTCCGGGAGCTGGCAGTCAGTGAAGTCATGGAAGGAGGAAACGTACATGGGAAAAGTGAAGTTACTGCTTGATGTCATCGGGGACCTGCGTTCCCTTGCGGACAGCCTGCAAGCCGTTGCGGATGCGGTGGCAGACAGTGGGGCGGCAGAGGCGGAGATGACGACCACGAAGGAGCCGGAGGAAACCGGGAAAGCGGGCAGGGCCGGGAAGACCGCAAAGAACACGGCGAAGAAGGAAGCAAAGGCGGCAAAGCAGGAGCCGGAGGAAAAGCCGCTGACGCTGGAGGAAGTACGCGCGGTGCTGGCGGAGAAGTCCCGCTCCGGGCACACGGAGGAAGTGAGGGCACTGCTGAATAAGCACGGCGCGGATAAGCTGTCGGAGATCGACCCGGCGGAATATGCGGCGCTGCTTGCGGAAGCGGAGGTGCTGTGATGGGAAAACACGCATTACTGTCGGCATCCTCCAGCCACCGGTGGCTTGCCTGCCCGCCGTCCGCAAGGCTCTGTGAGAACTACGAGGACACGGGCAGCGAATACGCGCAGCAGGGCACCGACGCCCACAGCCTGGGCGAACACAAGCTGAAGCTGTCACTTGGGATGGAAACTAAAGACCCTACGGAGGGGCTTGAGTTCTACGATGAGGAGATGGAGGAGTGCGCCTGCGGATATGCGGAGTATGTCCTCTCGTTGGTGGAAGAGGCAAAGAAAACTTGCAAGGACCCGGTGGTGCTGATTGAGCAGCGGCTGGACTTCTCACGGTATGTGGAGGAAGGCTTCGGCACCGGTGACTGTGTGATCATTGCGGATGGGACGCTGTATATCATCGACTACAAGCATGGCAAGGGTGTGGAGGTCTCCGCAGAGGGGAACCCACAGATGATGCTGTATGCCCTGGGCGCGCTGGAGCTGTTCGACGGCATCTATGACATTGACGCTGTCCGCATGGCGATCTACCAGCCGCGCCGGGAGAACGTCAGCGTGTATGGGATGGCGAAAGAGGACCTTCTCCAGTGGGCGGAGGGTGAGCTTACCGAGAGGGCGAAGCTGGCCTATGCCGGGGAGGGCGAGTTCTGCGCCGGGGAACACTGCAAATTCTGCAAGGCGAAGGCGGTCTGCAGGAAACGGGCGGAATACAACCTGGAGCTTGCGAAGTATGACTTCGAGATGCCCGCCACGCTGGAGGATGACGAGATTGCGGCAATCCTCGTGAAAGCGGATGAGCTGGCGGCATGGGCGGCGGATGTGAAGGAGTTCGCTTTGCAGCAGGCGCTCTCTGGCGTGAAGTATGCCGGGTTCAAGGTGGTAGCCGGGAGGTCGAACCGGAAGTACACGGACGAGGATGCCGTTGCGGATACCGTGAAGAAGGCTGGCTTCGACCCGTATGAGCCGAAGCTCTTAGGCATCACGGCCATGGAGAAGCTGCTGGGCAAGAAGAAGTTTGCGGAGATTTTGAAGGGCCTTGTGGAGAAACCGCAGGGCAAGCCCGTCCTTGTGCTTGAGACGGATAAGCGCCCGGAAATGAACACGGCAGAGCAGGATTTCCGTGAGGAAGAGAAGTGAGGGAGATACCGCTGGCAAAGGGGAAGGCGGCAATTGTGGATGATGCGGATTATGAAAGGCTGGGCATCCACCACTGGAGCTGCAGCAAAGCCGGCTATGCAATGCGGGGATTCCGGGAGAATGGGAAAATGGTGTATCTGAAAATGCACCACGCAATACTTGGAAAGCCGCCGCGGGGGTTTGTCGTTGACCATATTAACGGGAACAGGCTGGATAACAGGAGGGGCAACCTCCGGTTTGTCACGCACCAGCAGAATGCGTTCAATACACGCAAGCACCGGGTGGAAAACGGCACATCCCGGTTCAAGGGCGTTTCGTATATGAGGGATAAGCATAAATGGCGCAGCAGGATCATGATAGGCGGCAGGGAGAAACACATCGGCCTTTACGGTACAGAAGAGGAAGCCGCCCTCGCGTATAACGAGGCGGCAAAGAGTTATTTTGGCGAATATGCAAAACTGAATGAAATTTAGGAGGAAAATCATATGTCAAACACAGCCAACAATCCAACAAAAGTAATCACCGGGCCGAACACCCGGTGGAGCTACTGCAACGCATGGGAAGCGAAGGCAATCAACGGCGGCACGCCGAAGTTCTCCGTGTCGCTCATCATCCCGAAGTCGGATAAGAAGACCATTGCCAGGATCGAGGAAGCAATCAAGGCGGCGTACCGCGAGGGCGAGGCGAAGCTGAAGGGAAACGGCAGGAGCGTCCCTGCCCTTTCCGTTTTGAAGACCCCGCTGCGTGACGGGGACGTGGAGCGCCCGGATGATGAAGCTTATGCGGATTCGTATTTCGTCAATGCCAACAGCTCCACGGCTCCGGGAATCGTGGACGCGGACCGGCAGCCGATCCTGGACCATTCCGAGGTGTACAGCGGCGTATACGGCAGGGCGAGCATCAATTTCTATGCCTTCAATTCCAACGGGAATAAGGGTATCGCCTGCGGGCTGAACAATTTACAGAAAATCCGTGACGGGGAGCCGCTTGGCGGGCGTTCCCGTGCGGAGGATGACTTTGCGGATGAAGCCGGGGACGAGGAGGATTTCCTCTCCTGACGGCATAGCGGGGATATACTGCCGGGTGGCGGGGAGGGGCGTCTGCCTTTTCCCTGCCGCCCTTAAGGCGGTGAAAGGAGCTGGTGGAATTGAAGTCTATCGAAATTGATATTGAATCGTACAGTGATGTGGATTTGTACAAATGCGGTGTTTATAAATATTCCTCTTCGCCGAATTTTGAGATTTTATTATTCGGATACAGCGTGGATGGCGGGGATGTGAAGGTGGCTGACCTTGCCTGCGGGGAGGAAATCCCTGCGGAAATACTGGCGGCGCTTTCCGATGAGTCCGTCACGAAATGGGCGTTCAATGCCATGTTCGAGAGGGTGTGTTTGTCAAATTACCTTGGGGAATGGCTGGAGCCGGAATCGTGGAAATGCTCCATGGTCTGGTCTGCCACCCTTGGCCTTCCGCTGTCTTTGGAGAATGTTGGCACAGTGCTTGGGCTGGAAAAGCAGAAATTGTCAGAAGGAAAAGACCTGATACGGTATTTCTGTGTCCCCTGCAAGCCGACCAAGGCGAACGGCGGCCGGACACGGAACCTGCCGGAGCATGACAGGGAGAAATGGGAGCGGTTCAAGGCATACAACCTCCGTGACGTGGAGGCGGAGATGCAGATACAGCAGAGGCTTTTCAAGTTCCCCGTGCCGGATTTTGTGTGGGAGGAATACTGGCAGGACCAGGAGATCAACGACCGGGGTATCGGCGTGGACATGGGGATGGTCACACAGGCAATCGCCATGGACGGCCGTTCCAAGGCAGAGCTGTCAGGCGCCATGCAGGAACTGACGGAACTGGAGAACCCAAACTCCGTGCAGCAGATGAAGCAGTGGCTTTCGGAGAACGGGGTGGAGACGGATTCGCTGGATAAAAAGGCGGTGGCGGAACTGTTAAAGACTGCGCCGGAGCCTTTGGGGGAGGCGCTTGCCCTGCGGCAGCAGCTTGCCAGGTCATCTGTTAAGAAATACCAGGCAATGGAGAATGCGGTGTGCGCGGACAGCCGGGCGCATGGGATGTTCGCCTTCTACGGCGCCAATAGGACGGGGCGGTTCTGTCTGACGGGTGACCATGAAGTTTTGACAGATGCCGGATGGCAGCGGCTTGATGAATGGACTGGCGGGAAGATTGCCTGTTGGAATCCATCTGGAGAAACAGTGTCATTTCAAAAGTCAAATGCCCTTGCGTTTCCTTATGAGGGGGTTATGTACGAATATTGTGATAAGCGTATCGACCAGATCAGTACGCCAGACCACAAGATGTATGTGAAAAGGCGGTATGGAGGGGAGTGGCTGATAGATACTGTGGAGAATATGGAAAAATACCGGCCGAGTATTCCATTTACGGGATACAGACAGACAACGGCGGGAATGGAACACAGTATATTGCGTGTATTGGTAATGGTGCAGGCAGATGGCTGTTTTACGGAAGATGGAAGTGTTGTGCTGGCTTTTACAAAACTGCGGAAAGTGGAACGGTGCAAGACACTTTTGAGGGCAGCGGATGTTTCTTTTGTATACAGGGTATATGGAGAAAAACGGGGTGTACGGCACCAATTTAAGATTTATTCCCGTAATGTACCTTTATGGCTGAGAATTTTTCGGAATAAAACTTTTGACACATGGCTGTTCGATGAGAGTGCGGATGTGTTTTTTGATGAACTGGTAAATTGGGATGGCTATCAGAGCGCAAAGAACAGCATTCAATATGTGACCTGCAATAAACAGAATGCAGATATGGTTCAGGCATTTGCCCATATCACTGGCCGGGCTGCCCAAATGAAGGTAAAGCACAGAAAGGATGAACACCCGAACTGGAGTGATGCCTATGCTGTGGATATTTGGCTTACGCCAAAGAACTGCCATGAAGTGAAGGCGAAGCCAAGAAAGTTTCAATATAGTGGAATTGTTTATTGCGCTGAAACGCCTACGGGATTTTTCCTCGTAAGAAGAAACGGGCGGGTATGGGTGACTGGAAATTCTGGGAGATTGGTGCAGCTTCAAAATCTGCCCCAGAACCATATCCCGGACCTGGCACAGGCGCGGGAGCTTGTGAAAGCCGGGGATTTCGATGCCCTCTCCATGTTGTATGAAGATATCCCAGATACGCTCTCGCAGCTCATCCGCACGGCTTTTGTGCCGCAGGACGGGAGGAAGTTCATCGTGGCGGACTTTTCCGCAATAGAGGCGAGGGTGCTTGCGTGGCTTGCCGGGGAGAAATGGGTGTCGGATGTGTTTGAAAAGGGTGGCGACATTTACTGTGAGACTGCCGCCCGTATGTTCCACTGCAGGGTGGAAAAGCATGGCGAGAATGCGGGACTGAGGCAGAAAGGGAAGCAGGCGACGCTGTCATGCGGCTATGGCGGATCGGTTGGCGCATTAAAAGCAATGGGCGCACTGGAGGCGGGGATGACGGAGGATGAGCTGCAGCCGCTCGTGGATAGCTGGCGGGAGGCGAACCCCAATATCGTACAGCTATGGTGGGAAGTGGACCGTGCCGTGAAGGAATGCATCAAAAAGAGGATGCCCACGGAAACACACGGCATCCGGTTTGACTACCAGAGCGGCATGATGTTCATCACGCTCCCGTCGGGCAGGCGGCTTGCTTATGTGAAGCCGCGCATCGGGGAGAACCGTTTCGGCGGGGAGTCCGTCACCTACATGGGCGTGGGCGGCACGAAGAAATGGGAGCGGCTGGAAAGCTATGGTGCAAAGTTTGTGGAAAACCTTGTGCAGGGCATTGCCCGCGACATCTTATGCTATGCCATGCAGACACTGAAAAACTGTGCGATTGTCGGACATATCCACGATGAGATCATCATCGAGGCGGACAGGAGGATGTCCGTGGGGGCTGTGTGTGAACAGATGGGGAGGACGCCGCCATGGGCAAAAGGCTTACTGCTCCGGGCAGACGGTTACGAATGTCCGTTCTACCAGAAGGATTAGGCAGGGGGTGTGTGATGGAACGGCTGCGGATTGAATACGGGACGGGATACATGGAGCTTATTGTGGAGGCGTTCTTCCCCTGCAAGATGCCGGCGATGAGGAAAGCCGCAAGGCTCATCAATTCATACTGCACAGACGAGACAAGGGCGGAGCTGCTCTCGGAACTGCGGGGGCTGGCGGACGGATACAAGGCCCTGTGCGATATGTACAGGCAGAAAATGGAGGAACTTTCGGAGGAGCCGGCTGCGTACCGGCACTGGAGGGCGCAGTTTAACAAAACGGAAACCCTCCATAAACGGATGGAAAATAATATCAGACTAATTTCAGGAGGCAAGAAGGGATGAGCAGGGCGGCAATGCAGGGGTGCAGGGCGCACGAGGACTGTTTCGCAAACAGGGGCGGCGTCTGCACCTGCTTAAAGGACAATGACTTTGGCGGGAGGGACTGCCCGTTTTACAAGCCTGCGGACACGGTCCGGAAAGAAAACCGCGGGCAGGATGGAGGTAAGTTTCATGGGAATCAGTAAATACAACAGCGAGGGATACAGCGACCCGACGAGCCATGCGGCATTGTCGGGGATCAGGAAGGAAGAAAGGGCGGCGAGGCGGGCATACCGGCCGCTGGTCTATATATGCTCCCCGTTTGCCGGGGACACAGAAAAGAATACGGAGAAGGCGAGACGGTACAGCCGGTTTGCGGTGAAGAACGGCGCGATTCCGCTCGCCCCGCACCTGCTGTTCCCGCAGTTCCTGGATGACACAAAGCCTGCGGAGCGGGCAATCGGTATGTTCATGGGCATGGTGCTTTTGGGGAAATGTGAGCAGTTGTGGGTATTCGGCGGCACCATATCCACGGGGATGGCGGCGGAGATCGAGAAGGCAGAAAAGCGGGATATGGTGATCCGCTATTTCACGGAAGGCTGCGAGGAGGTATGCAGGGTATGAAAATGACATTTTATGTGGCGAACTGCAGGGGAAATGAGAAGAACAGCCTGTACCCGAAAAAGTGCGTCGTGGATAACGAGGACGACTGCCTGGAGGTCATGGCGTTCGACCATGTGTGCGGGGAGTTCAGGGGATGCCGCCGTGGGAATGATAACTTCCTTTCCTGCGACGCATCCGTGATGGACTGCGACAATTCCCATTCCGATAATCCGGCGGATTGGATTCATCCGGAAGACCTGGAAGGGAAGGTCGGGAAGGATGTGGCATTCGCGGTGGCACCGAGCCGGAACAACATGAAGCCGAAGGAGGGGAAGTCCGCAAGGCCGAGGTTCCATGCGTACTTCCCGCATGACCCGGTCACAGACGGGGAGGTGTGCGCCGCTCTGAAGAAAGCCATACAGCAGAAATTCCCGTTCTTTGATGCCAAGGCGCTTGACTGTGCAAGGTTCATTTATGGCACCCAGGTGGATTCCATCCTCTGGCATGAGGGTGAGATCACCATTGACTGCATCGTGAAGCCGCAGGGCGGCAGGGAGATACCGCAGGGGCAGAGGAACGCCACCATGTCCCATTTTGCGGGGCGCGTGGTAAAACGGTATGGGGCTACGGAAAAGGCGCATGAGATCTTCATGGAGGAGGCGGCAAAGTGCAATCCGCCCCTAGAAGAAACGGAACTTGCCATGATCTGGCAGAGTGCCTGCCGCTTTGCGGAAAAGGTCCAGGGGCAGGAAGGGTATGTTGCCCCGGATGCATACAATGACGAGTTCGGGCGGGAATCGCTGAAGCCGGGGGATTACTCCGACATCGGGCAGGCGAAGGTTCTGACCAGGGAATACGGCGTGGAGCTTCGGTACACGGCGGCCACGGACTATCTGCGTTTCTGCGGGCAGTATTGGGTGGAGTCCAAGCAGCAGGCAGTGGGAGCGGCGGAGGAGTTCCTTGACCTTCAGCTTGCGGACGCCAAGGATGAGATCGCCCGGACGAAACAGGCGCTCATGGATACGGGCATTTCGGAAGATGCCATCACTTCCGGCGGCAAGTCGCTGGAGAAGAAGATCAGCGGCGGGCAGATGGACGCCTACCTTGCCTATCTGTCCGCCCAGGCATACAAGGCGTTCGTGATGAAGCGGCGGGATATGAAGTATGTGGTTTCCGCCCTGCAGGCGGCGAAGCCGATGCTGGAGATCAGCGTGTCAGACCTTGACAAAGACGGGTTCCTGCTGAACACGCCGGACGGCACCTATTACCTCCCGGATGGGCTGGAGGGGAAGCGTGACCACAGCCCGGAGGATTATATCACGAAGATAACGGCGGCGGCTCCCGGCGATAAAGGGGAGAGTCTGTGGCTGGATTCTCTGGACACTATTTTCTGCAAAGACCGGGAACTGATCGATTATGTGCAGCAGATCGTGGGCATGGCAGCGGTGGGGCGCGTCTACATGGAGTCGCTGGTCATTGCCTACGGGGAGGGAAGGAACGGCAAATCCACCTTCTGGAACACGATTGCCCGTGTGCTTGGCACCTACAGCGGGAATATGTCCGCCGACACCCTGACCGTGGGCTGCAAGCGGAACGTGAAGCCGGAGCTTGCCGAGGCAAAGGGCAAACGGCTCATCATAGCCGCCGAGCTGGAGGAGGGGATGCGCCTGAACACTTCCGTGGTGAAACAGATGTGTTCCACGGATGAGATTTTTGCGGAGAAAAAGTACAAAGACCCTTTCAGCTTCACGCCGAGCCATACCCTCGTGCTGTACACCAACCATCTGCCAAGGGTGGGAGCGAATGACCCTGGGACGTGGCGGCGTTTGATCGTGATCCCCTTCCATGCCAGGATAGAGGGCGCTGGGGACGTGAAGAACTATGCCGATTTCCTCGTTTCGGAGGCAGCCCCGGCTGTCATGGCGTGGATCATTGAGGGAGCAAAAAAAGCCATCGACCGGAATTTCCATATCCCCTGTCCTGCCTGCGTGGGGGAAGCCATCAAATCGTACCGGGAGGACAATGACTGGCTTGGGCATTTCATGCATGAGTGCTGCGAGGCTGACAGGGGCAGCATGGCAAAGTCCGGGGAGATGTATAAGGAGTACCGTGCCTACTGCCAGCAGACGGGGGAGTACACCAGAAGCACGGCAGATTTTTACAATGCGCTGGAAACGGCGGGCTTCAAGAAGCAGAAGAAAAAGGATGGTGCGTATATTATCGGGATACGGCTGAAAACCGCTGATTTCGTGGGCTGAGGGCAAAAAGGGTGACGGTCGTTGACGGTCGCAGTATAAACCCCCTTTAGGGCAGTTTTTTCAGTAAAAAAACACTTATAGAGGACTTTATGGTACGACTGTCAACGACCGTCACCCGAAAGTCTGGAACGCTTGAAAAATAAAGGGATTGGAGGCATCTGCATGAGAGAGAAAACCATAGAGCAGAAATTCAGGGCGGCAGTCAAGGCCGCCGGGGGCTTGGCAGTAAAGTTCACATCGCCCGGTTTTGATGGGGTGCCTGACAGACTGGCACTTCTCCCGGATGGAAAAATGGCATTCGTGGAGGTCAAGGCTCCGGGGGAAAAGCCCCGCCCCCTGCAGCTTTCCCGCCACAGGCTCCTGCGGCGGCTTGGGTTTAAGGTGTATGTGCTGGATGACGAATCGCAGATTGGAGGGATCATTAATGAGATACAGTCCACATGAATACCAGAGATATGCCACGGAGTATATCGAAACACACCATATGTTCATCAACCAGGCGTTTCTGCTGCTGGCAGGCATACAGCAGGGCCTTTTCACAGACCCGGTTGATGAGCCTCGGAATGCCGGTAGATATTTTATATACTTCTGTCTCCGCACCCTCCGTAAAGATTCCCTGCTGTGTCCCAGAGTACGCCAGGTGGGCCGCAATGTATTTCCCCGTCTCCGCACGGTCAAGCCTCCCCAGCACGATGTTCATGTCAATCCGCTGGCGGATTGCCGCATATGCCTGCAGCCGCAGCTTCTGATCCCACAATTCTGTCTGACCTACCAGCACAAGGGACATGGGGCTTTCGGAGTCAAACTTATAGTTCAGCAGGAACCTCAGTTCCTCCAGCATCTCTTTCCCAAGAAGGTGTGCCTCATCCAGTACACAGACCACCTTCTTTTTCTGCACTGTGCATACCGTCTCAATCTCCTTCTGCAGCATGCGTTTGGAAACCCCGCTGTAAAAATGCGCTTCCAGGCCCAGCTGGTCCAGCAGACCCGCGTAAAGCCATTTCGGTGTCAGCTTGGAATCCGACAGGTACAAAAGCTGGTATTTCTCCCTCCCCAGCCTCCCCTCGAACATCCGCACCAGTGTCGATTTGCCGCAGCCGGGGCTTGCCGTCACCACCGCGAACATCTGCCGGTCCGCTGCGTACACAAGCCTTCCCAGGGCGTCCTCAATACGGGGGGACATATACAGCCTGTCCACTGGGATATCCCTCGTAAATGGCGTGTTCCCCATCCCAAAAAATTTCTCATACATTGCCTGATGCCTCCTTCACATAATCACCAAAGGACAGGGCCTCTGCCATCTGCCTATGATCCTCTTTGTATTTTTTCTCAAGAGCGTCCAGGAGCCTTGAGCTTTCCGGCCGGGCTTTTGTCATCCCCAGCGGCACTTCCGGCTTTTTCGCCGCATACGCACCGATCTCCATCCTGCGTGCGGCCACCGGCTCTGCGCCGCTGCAGTATACCGTCACCGTGTCCGTGTCCATCGGGTCATACGCGATTTCCACCTCCAGGTTCGCAAACGCCGTGCTCGCCTCGTATTTCCTGCCCCTGAAGGAAAAACACCCGGCACCGTCTATTCTGCGTTTCTCCCTGTGGCGGAACGCCTCCGCCACAACAGACACATCAAGGAACACCAGCCCCCTTTCGTCACGCAGCCATTCCTGTTCCGGCGTGATCCCGCATGCCGCAACCTCCACCCCGTAAGACTTATAATACTCCCGGATCCCCTCATGGGCCTCCTTCTGGTATTCCTGCTCCAGGAACACCTTCCATCTCCGGTTCAGCTCCTCTACCGAATGCACATGGGCCACACGAACCTCCGCAATGAACTGGTCCACGCGCTGATGGAATTTTTCTATTTTCCCTTTCGATTCACAGGCCCCGGGCTTTGCGTGCAGGATGCGGATCCCAAGTTTCGCGCATGCCTTCTGCAGGTGCCCGGCCGTGTACTGGCTCCCCCTGTCCAGGTAAGCGCAGTCAAACTTACCCGCTTTCAGCACTGCCTTGTGGAACGTGTCCTCCACGATCTCCTGGCCCTGGTTATCATAAAACTCTGACTGTACGATGTACCTGGAATGGTCGTCGATCAGGGAGGATAGGTATGTCTTTATCAGTTCCCCTTCCGTTGTCCTGATGTCCGGGCCGTATTTAATATCCCCCTGCAGGAGCTCCATGCGGTGCGGACGGCAGAACCTCCGGCTGGAACGCTCCCGTTTTTCCGCATAGCGCTTCATCTGCTTTACACCCAGACCCGCGTCATACAGATGCCTCTGCATTGTGGACTGTTTCAGTTCCCCTGGGGCTGCCCACCCTTCCAGTTCCAGTATTTTAATGATCTGACGCACACTCCGCTTCGGCACTTCCCTTTTCAGCTGTACCGCCTCTGCCATGATCTCATTGAAATTTTCAGGCAGCCTCTGGTCCCGCCTCTTTTCCCTTCCCATGGGACTCAGGCCGCCAAAACCCTCTTCCCGGTATTTTTTCTCATACCGGTACAGGCTTCTTTGGGATATCCCTTCTTTACGGGCTGTCTCCTCCCGCAGCTGGCGCCTTTCCCCTTCATCCATCTCCGGATCCAGCAGCGGTGCTATCAGCCGGTAACGTCTCAGCGCTTCTTCATCCTGCCAGCCCCTTGTTTCTTTCTTTGGGACGCTTTCTTTTCCTGACATATGCCTGTCCCTCCTTTCCTGACAAGCATACACCCGCAGCCCGGGGACAGCACACAAAAGCAGGTGCATTCATACTGGTGCCGGGTATGGTTCGATCCGCCCCCCTGCATTATAAATAATCCGCATGGCCGCCTTCAGCCACCCGGGGCTTATCCTTTCCTTCAATCCCTCCAGCAAAGAATCCGTGGCCCGTAAAAAGGCATCCGTCAGTTCCAGGAAGCGGCGCGCCGCCGACTTCATCTGTCCCTCCATGTTTGCCGCATTCATCCGTGCCCACCATCTCCAGTGCTTCATTGTCCCTTCGCAGGGATAGTCCTCCGTCTCCCTGTCCTCCTCACTGACCACACCATCCACCACGTCCTCTATCAGGCCTGCATCATAGTGTTTGTAAGGGCATATACAGTCCGGCAGTTCATTATGGAGTTTCCGGCATTTATCATTGGTACATTTCAAGCGTCTAACCAGGTACCACTCCTTTTTACCCCCGGCCACCTTATGTACGCGCAGCCTCTGGTCACGGTATTTCAGCCCGCTACCACAGCAGGGACAGCGACAGTCTTCTTTACTGTCTACAAAAAATATCTTCTTTCTGCTTGTACTCCACTTCATATTTTGATATAATAACCATGTTTTTGGGGACCCCGGATACCATCATAATATAAAAGATGGCCCGGGGTCATCTCTTTCTCTGCATTTATGTCATTATATCGGGTAAATCTGCGACAATCAACCAGGGTAACTGCAAGTCATAGAAAATGGGGCGCAACATTACCGCCTCGTAGAACAGGCTGGACTGCTTCCCGCCAAGCCCCGCCCGCTTTCCCGCCACCGACATATCGGTGCAGGGCGAGCCGAAGGTGATGATGTCCACCGGCTCTATTTCATTTCCGTGTATGCCGTTGATGTCGCCCAGGTGCTTCACAAACGGCAGCCGCTTCGTGGTTACCCGGATGGGGAACGGCTCTATTTCCGAGCAACTGACCGGCTGTATCCCCGCCAGCAGACCGGCCAGGCAAAAACCACCGCTGCCATCAAAAAGGGAGCAAAGTGTTAATTTTTCATCCATCCGCACCGCTCCCTTCCTCCAGGTCATCATAGGAGACGCCTGTCAGTTCCGTCAGCACATCCTCACAGGCCGCCACCGCCGCGTCCCATCCCCGGTCAAACCGCTCCGAGGCGTCACAGCCGCCAAGGGCGTGTATCCTGCGGAATATCTCAATCATCAGTGTTCTGTCCATCTGTCTCCACCTCCTTCACCAGCGCGGAGTACGGCATCTTCTCCCCTCCGCGCACCACATACACATTTTCCGAATCCCCGGTGTCCTCCACATACCTCCGCAGAATCACAGACGCATATTTCTCATCCAGCTCCATCATGCAGCAGATGCGGTTGGTCTGCTCACACGCCATCATCGTGGAGCCGCTGCCGCCGAAAGTGTCCAGCACGACGGCGTTCTCCTGGGAGGAATTGCAGATCGGGTATCCGAGCAGGTCAAGCGGCTTGGAAGTCGGATGGTTCTTGTTCCGCTTCGGCTTGTCGTAGTTCCAGATGGTGGTCTGCTTCCGGTCGGAATACCACGGGTGCTTGCCGTTCTTCAGAAAGCCGTACAGCACAGGCTCATGCTGCCACTGGTAATCCGAACGTCCAAGCACGAGGGAATTCTTCACCCATATGCACACCCCGGCAAGGTGGAACCCTGCGTCCACAAACGCTTTACGGAAATTCAGCCCCTCCGTGTCCGCATGGAACACATACGCCGCGCCGCCGTTCTCCAGGTGCGCCGCCATCTGTGAAAATGAATTGTACAGAAATGTGTAGAATTCATCCCCCTTCATGCTGTCGTTCTGGATGGAAAGCCCGCTGCCGCTCTTAAAGGATACGCCATAGGGCGGGTCCGTCACGATGAGGTTAGCCTTCTTCCCGTCCATGAGCGCCGCCACGTCCTCCGCGCTGGTGGCATCCCCGCACACCAGCCTGTGCCTGCCCACCGTCCAGATATCGCCCCGCTCCACGAACGCCGCCTTCTCCAATGCGGCGGAAAGGTCGAAGCCATCATCCTTCACATCCTTCTCCCCGTCCCCGGCAAAAAGGTCGGCAAGCTCGCCTTCTTCAAAGCCCGTCAGCGACACATCAAAATCCGCGCCCTGCAGGGATTCAATCTCAATGCGGAGCAGCTCCTCATC
>Ga0137297_11226_pt1 | contig 15417 bp, 14 predicted proteins | sample RamsorincwithD2O_FD_97191 | JGI IMG/M metagenome (GOLD analysis project Ga0137297, IMG submission 97191) | Mouse cecal microbial communities from Vienna, Austria - Mucin amended with D2O | ecosystem: Host-associated > Mammals > Digestive system > Large intestine > Cecum | place: Austria: Vienna... | reverse complement strand
GAACATCTGCAACCGGGATTCCGTATTGAGCGGTTACATCGTAAATATTACAATGGCTGAAAACAGGCGGAATATCTTCTTTTCCTAACCGGCGGTAAACGATCCCGTCCCGCTGGATCTCATAAGTATGCCGGTATATTTTAGCCACTTTCTCCCGCAGATCCACCAAGCCGGGGCGGTAACCGAATCCGACCTGGAAAGGTAACATTTGTCCTGTAGTGTCCAGTATGACGTTCCAGTAATGTCTGTCGTGCAGGCTTGCCCATTGCGGAACAAAATCGATAGCTACGGGTATGCCATTTCCACGCATTTGGAACAGGGCGTAATTGGTTTCGTCGATGCAATTACCCCAGTGGCTTTTCAACAGGTTGACATAGCTTTGCGGTACGCCGTATTGATTCATGCCGTGATTGAACGTAAAGTCGATTTTACGGTTGAGCCTATGGCAAAGTTCTACCGGATCGAGAATAGTGTCGAATGACGCATCCCACCAGAGGTCTTTGCGGGGAGCGTCCGTTTTCCAATCCGAGAGGTATTCCGTCATACTGCGGTAGGGCAAAACGTACTCGCAGAATTGTTCGAATGTATAACGGTCATGCCATGGAGTGTTTTCCCATGTGTCGAACGATGCATCGATACAGCGGATCAAATAGTCGGCTGTGATATGGCGCAGGTCGTCCTGTTTGCGCAAGCGGATATCGTGTGTCTGTGGGTGATTTTGTCGGAATGCCCGGAACATATTTCCGATGCGGGGGGAATTTAACCCTTCGTCTGACGGTACTTTGGCGATTTCGGGCAATAATTCTTCGTATGCTTCCAAGGCGGGACTGGTCACGGTGTATTTGCCGGCCATGTTTGCGATCAGATATTCCGCAGCACGGCGTTTAAGGCTGTCGCCAGGAGCGCAGTAGTGATCCAGGACTTTTTGTATCTCATGGCGGTTATTTCCAGCAAGGTCCAAAGCTGTGGATAGAGAGCTTTCGCTTTTGAAAGAGCAGGAAGCAAATAATAAAAGGACGATAACGGGAGATAAACGTTTCATTATTACAAATAAGAGTTTCCCCTTTGTATGATGTTATTCATATAAAGGGGAAATAGTCGCTATAATGCACATCCTTCTGAGCAAAAACTATTCGGCATTTCATGGCAGTAAACATATGTTCCTTCATATTCTTTGCCATCAAAATGTATGGTACAAGTGACACTTGTATACATAGTGTGATTTTTTTTTAAGACAACAGCTTCTCTTTCAGAAGCGTTAGCTTCTGTGTTAATTAAAGCAATATCTGCAACTTTAGAAGTGTGTATATTAAGCATGAGATTGCTTATTGCGATAGCACCTATTATCGATGTATAGAATATTATTTTCTTTTTCATGGTACCATTTTTTAATGAAAACATCCAGCAAGACAATGAGAGCCTTGAAGTCTTTGACAAAAGAGCATAGAGCCTTCGCGAGTTTCTATTTTCCCATCAATTTCAACGTCATATGTGCATGGTCCAACAAATACGGAAGCAGCATCTTTATGAAGTACTTCTTCTCTAGAATCTGCAACTGCTTCAGCGTTCGCTAAAACAATATCTGATATTTTATTAGAGTGTGAGTTGATTAAAATATTGAATGTGATTATCCCAATCACAGACATGCATGTTAATGAATAAAATAACTTTTTGTTCATACTTTTTTTTTAATGGTTATTATTTTGATTATAAAAGGTGTTTGATAAAATTAAGATATTTATCTAGTTGTTCTGGCATTTCTTTTCTCGGTATATATATATGCTTAGCTATCCTGTCTGATGAAACGATAAACATTTCGGCTTCGGCCATGTCATTTATCTGAGAGTCCCAATCCGCAGTCATGAAAATTTCAAATATAGGTTCAAGGTTTCTTTGTATAATTTCAATTTGTCGGGCCGAGGTATAAGGAGAAATAAATATAATATTTTCTTTTCCTATTGTTGCCGCTAAGTCATTAATCGCAGGGATTTGTTGTTCTACGCAAGCAGTGCACGCTGAAATAGGATAATGAACCAAAAATTTTGTGCCGGTAGTTAGTAAACTATCAAGAGATACTTTTTTATGGAATCTTGTTTCCAAAACAATTCCTTTCGGCAACTTATAGCCTTCTGATTTTATGGAAGCAAGATAGTCCAGACTTAATAGTTGCCCCACCTTGGCAAAATCCTGTGATGATTCGTTTGCTTCTATTAAAGCTTCGTTTATCCTCCGGAGGTTATATATACTATATATCTGAATCAATATCAATCCTATCAAGGCATAAATTATGTATTTCAGTTTCATTATTCTATTTTTTTAAGTTTATAAAAAATGAATAAAGGATTGTCTTCTTCTTTTGCTGATTGGAGAGCCGTTTTAAAAGATTCCGGGAAGTCAGGGAACTCTATATTAAAATTGTTTAATTTTTCTGGATCTAATACGGAAATGAAATAATCCCCATCACTGCCTTTAATATCGGTAAATATTCTATCAATGGATGATTTTTTCGGATATTTCAAAACAGCTTTACCCTTTTGAGTTTCTTTATCGTAAAAAAAGACAAAGTGGTTTGCAAAGTCATATCCATGTGAAAAAGTAAAACTAAAATTTTTTGAGGTTTCTATTAAGTCACCAAAGTATTGAATATATCCATGTTCATTAAGTATCTTCTTTTGGTTGTATGGAGTAAGAGTAACTGCCACATCATTGGGTAATTCTTCCCCAAAAGGATATATTATGCAATATTTTGCTATGAACCCATTTTCGGTTATTTCGTATATTTTATTATCATAAGGCGGTGAAAACAAAATAGTCCCTTCTTCGGTTGTGGTAAGACGGGTTGGAACTCCTACAATAAAATTGTGGTTTTGATTTTGGGGAAAGTATGACCGGATTTTTTTGAGATTTTTATCGGCAATTATAACTGTGTTTTCCCCGTCAATGGAGCTTATATCCATAAAAAATGTATATTCGCCGTTGGGCATAGGAGCAAAATACTCTCCCGTGAAATTCACTTTTTTCCGTTCGAGAAAATTTCCTTCCAAGTCGAGAAATGAAACGGTTTTACTATACCGGTCATTTATAATCAGCCTGTCGTTTTTTTTGTCGATTTTAAAATCCGACAACGTAATGTATTCTTCGGGCCCTTGTCCTATCGTTGTAGGTTTGCGTAGGAACTTGCCATCCATGTCGAAAATATAGATTCCTTTGGATACCAGCATATCTTTGGCATAGATGCGGCCTTTGTATACTTCCACTTTCGATACAAGCCCCAATAGTGATTCATCGGATTTTTCGGGATTCACCAGGAATACGGATTCCTTGTCTATCAAATCGACAATTGAAGTGCTGTCAGGCTTATCGATCTGAATGGTTTGTTCACATTCATAGTAATCCGTTTTGCGGTCGCTATTGCAGGCGAAAAGCGATAACGACAAAAGTCCGATAATGATTGTGCTGTTGTAGTTTTTCATTATGTTAAGTAAATTGTATAGACCGTTTCTATTTTCTCTTGGGTAAAAGTATTAAATATTTTTTAACGTTCAAATTTTTAGGTAAAAAATAATCCTTTTAGTCTACCTATGTCACTTTGAAGCGAATTATTCTGATCGGACAAAGGTATTTTGTCCGTCGTTCCGACAAGGCCGGACCTAAACCGGTTCATCGAAAAAACTGCGACTTCCGTTGTCGTCGTTTTTTTCTTGAAGCCTTGTCTGTATGTCCTCCGGCCAACCTTTTTCCTGTCCGATCAGAATAAATCCCGCAGCGCCGGTTCTGTCCTAAGGGAAAAAACAAAACCAAAAAAACAATTAAAGTCATGCTAAATTTAACTCCATTTCAGAATGCTATTTTAGAACCTTTACGCAAGGTCTGTGCCCTGGACGCCAATTTCGCAATCAATTTTATCAACACTAAAAAAAAAATAGAATATTGTACTTACATAATAAATCAAGTACGAAAAACAGGACGACAAGGCTTTTCGGTCGAAGAAATATATTCAATGGCAATTCATTACTATCAAGAGGATAATTATTGAGGCGGGTAAGCGGACAGGCGATTGTCAAGTGGTTGTTAATCGGTCATTGGATGCTCCCATAAAGCAAGAAACTCAAGCAGGGCAAACGCAAATACAGCGGACGTCACGGGCAAAAAAACTATTTCTCAAACACCAAATAACCAAACAAGTCTTTTTGATTTTTGAAATATGAAGCCAAAAACGAAATTTGAAAAACAATTGGTTGCTTTTAGCAACAGATTGCGCTCTATTTCCGAAAAGAAGGTACAGTGGGCTTTTGATAACTGCCTTGAACATGAGGGCTTCCGTATCAGAAAAACTACAATTACCTGCATGGATTGTAGATATTCAAGCTATAAAAAAACAAAACCCCGCGTAATATTTACGCGGGGTTTTTTATATAAGAAATATTTCAGGGGAAATATTATTTTCCTTCTTCCATCTTCTTTTTGAGTTCCACCAGGGCATCCAGGTCGCCGAGAGTCGACTTGAGCTCAGGAGCCGTTTCAGTCGATACGGCTGCGGCTTTTTTGGATTCCTTAGGCTCGCGTGCAGGACGTTCCTCCTCTTCCTTGTAGGTAGCTGCGTGGGAAACGACTATGCGCTTGAATTCCTTGTTGAACTCGATAACCTTGAAGTCGGCAACTTCGCCCTTGACGAGCGTAGAACCGTCCTCTTTCACCAGGTGGCGGGGCGGGCAGAAAGCCTCGAGGCCTTCGTAACCTTCAAAACCTACCGTAGCGCCTTTCTCGAACACCTCGCGTACGGTTCCCTTGTGGGCAGTGCCAACGGCGAAAGTCTTCTCATAAACATCCCACGGGTTTTCGGTAGTCTGCTTGTGGCCCAGGGACAGGCGGCGCGCCTCGGTATCGAGTTCCAGCACCACTACGTCCAGCTTGTCGCCGATTTTGCAGAATTCCGAAGGATGTTTGATTTTCTTGGTCCACGAAAGGTCGGATATGTACACCAGTCCGTCGATGCCTTCTTCCAGTTCAACGAATACACCGAAGTTGGTGAAATTGCGAACCGTACCGGTCTGCTTGGAGCCGACAGGATATTTTTCCGTGATATTGGCCCAAGGATCGGGGGTAAGCTGCTTCATACCGAGGGACATCTTGCGCTCGTCGCGGTCCAAAGTCAGTATTACGGCCTCAACCTCATCGCCGATCTTGACAAAATCCTGTGCGGAACGAAGGTGGGTCGACCACGACATTTCCGATACGTGAATGAGTCCTTCAACACCCGGCATAACTTCTACGAATGCGCCGTAGTCAGCCAGAACGACAACCTTGCCCTTAACCTTGTCGCCAACCTTGTAGGTTTCGGACAGGGCATCCCAAGGATGAGCCTGAAGCTGCTTCAGACCGAGCTGTATGCGTGTTTTGTCTTCGTCGAAGTCCAAGATAACCACGTTTATCTTCTGGTCGAGCTGAACCACTTCCGAAGGGTGGTTTATGCGGCTCCACGAAAGGTCTGTGATATGGATAAGTCCGTCCACACCTCCCAGGTCGATGAATACGCCGTAGGAAGTGATGTTCTTGACAGTACCTTCGAGTACCTGGCCTTTTTCCAGTTTGGACACGATTTCCTTTTTCTGTTCTTCGATGTCGGCTTCGATGAGAGCCTTGTGGGATATAACGACGTTCTTGAAGTCGTGGTTGATTTTGACGATCTTGAATTCCATCGTCTTTTCCACGAACTGGTCGTAGTCGCGTATCGGTTTTACATCTATCTGAGAGCCCGGAAGGAACGCTTCTATACCGAATACGTCCACTATCATACCGCCCTTGGTGCGGCATTTTACGAAACCGTTTACTATTTCGCCGCTTTCATAAGCTGCATTCACACGATCCCATGCCTTGATTGCGCGAGCTTTCTTGTGCGAGAGTACCAGCTGGCCGTTCTTGTTTTCCTGACGGTCCACCAATACCTCAACCTTATCGCCTACGGCAAGGGCAGGGTTATAACGGAATTCCGATACCGGAATAACTCCTTCGGATTTTGCATTGATGTCCACGATTACCTCGCGGTCGGTTTTTGCAATTACCGTTCCTTCCACAACTTCGTGTTCGTTCACTCCGCCGAGGGAATCGACGTACATTTGCTGCATTTTCTCGTGTTCGGCCTTCGAAACGGCTGCGCCGGATTCGTATGCTTCCCAGTCGAAATCTTCCAGCGGCGCTACCGCTGTCTGGTTTTCCTGTGACATAATTTAGGAAAAAATTGTTTTTTGTATTCCGCCGCCAGCCGTGAGAAAAATACGCAGGCGCCGCCGTGACGGAAGTTTTATACATTCGTTATTTAACCGATACCCCTTTTCCCCACGTAAAAGCCTGCGGGAAAAGAGCGTGCAAATTTAAACATTTTTTACAAGATACAGGCTTTTTACCGCTTAACTTTTTGAAATAAAGTATTTTTTACTGTCAGGCCGGCCTCGCCGGCACTAGCATCCACTGCCTGACGCGTTTTTTAATGCTCACACAGCAAATGCCGGGGCGGAAAAATTGCATAAACGGTTTTTCCCGACTACCTTTGCAAACGCAACAATCGACGGATAAAACACATGGAACTGAACCAACTGACGGCGCTTTGCCCATTGGACGGGCGCTACCGCTCCACAGGCGAGGCACTGGCGCCTTATTTTTCCGAAATGGGCCTGATACGCTACCGCGTACAGGTGGAAGTGGAATATTTCATAGCTCTGTGCGGCATGAAACTGAAAGTACCGCAACTGCGCGGGGTAAATCAGAGGCACTATACGCGTCTGAGGAAAATATACCGTGAATTTTCCACCGACGACGCGCTTCGTATAAAAACCATTGAAAAGACGACGAATCACGATGTCAAGGCGGTGGAATACTTTCTGAAAGAAAAATTCGACGAAATGGGGCTTCACCAATACAAGGAGTTCATACATTTCGGACTGACGTCACAGGACATCAACAACACGGCCACCCCGCTTTCGATAAAGGAAGCCGTAACAAACGTATATCTGCCGGAACTGGACGCCCTTACCGGTAAACTGGAATCCTTGGCGGCCGAATGGGACGATATACCGCTTCTGGCACGTACGCATGGCCAACCTGCATCCCCTACCCGCCTGGGCAAGGAAATAAGGGTGTTTATATCGCGCCTTAAAGTACAAAGGGAAATGCTCTCCGCACTTCCTTACGGAGCGAAATTCGGCGGTGCGACAGGCAATTTCAATGCGCACAAGGCAGCGTTTCCCCGCGTGGACTGGAACCGTTTCGCAGAGAAATTCGTGGAAAAAACACTCGGGCTGAAACGCTCGTATCCGACCACACAAATAGAACACTACGACCTGGCTGCAGCGCTGTTCGACAACATCAAGCGTATAAACAACATCATTATGGACCTGGACCGCGACATGTGGACATACATATCGATGGAATACTTCAAACAGCAGATAAAAGCCGGAGAAGTAGGTTCAAGCGCCATGCCGCACAAGGTAAACCCGATAGATTTCGAAAATTCCGAGGGCAACCTGGGCGTTGCCAACGCACTGTTCGAACATCTGGCGGCAAAACTGCCGGTATCGCGCCTGCAAAGAGACCTGACGGACTCGACTGTCCTGCGAAACGTGGGCGTGCCGTTCGGACATTCGCTGCTGGCCATACGTTCCACAATGAAAGGGCTGGGCAAACTGATAGTCAACCGCGACAAGATAGCCGCCGACCTGGAAGACAACTGGGCTGTCGTGGCCGAGGCCATACAGACAGTGCTGCGGAGAGAGAGCTACCCCAATCCATACGAAGCCCTCAAAGCGCTGACACGCACCAACAAAAAAATAACGCATCAGACCATCAGCCAATTTATCGACACCCTCGATGTATCCGATGACATAAAAGACGAACTTAAGGCTTTCACCCCGTCGAACTATACCGGATACTGAATGCCGTAAACAATAAAACGCATTAAAAACAACCCCTCCGGGAATACACACTCCACATGTATTCCCGGAGGGATTTTTATATGGCGCCGGCGTTCTTACAATTACATATTTTCACTGGAAACGTTAATCCAAATCTTTCCAGGCCACTTTCTGCACTGGCTCGTGCGGAGCCGATATTATATTACCGTACAACGACGGGCGGCGGGCATTTATGTAGCGCGTGCCCCCGGCATTGCCTATCTTTTCCTCGGAAACTGTAGCGAAACATATATCGTCGCCCAGAGCGCGGCATTCGGCCACTATGTCCCCGAAAGGATCGAGTATCATCGAACATCCGTTTTTGACCTCGGTATAGTCCATACCTATCGGATTTGAAAACACGACGTAAACGGCATTGTCATAAGCTCGGGCAGGGAGCCATTTCATAAGCCACGCCCGGCCTTTAAGCCCGTCGAATTCCACGCGCAGCGAAGTCGGATCGGTTTCCCTGCAACGCCATAACGCCGGATCCACAAGTCCTGCTCCGGGACGCGGCGAAGGGGTACACATGGTCACATGAGGCATGAAAATAATATCCGCCCCCAAAAGTTTCGTCGCACGCACGTTTTCTATGATATTGTTGTCGTAACACACGAGTATGCCGCACTTCCAGCCTTTTATATCGAACACAACATACCTGTCGCCCGGAGTCAATGCCGGATGTATGAAAGGATGCAGTTTGCGGTATTTCGCTTTCAATCCGTTGCCGTCAACGCACACATGGGCTTTGTAAAGGCCTCCTGCTTCATCCTTTTCGAAAAAACCGGCAAGAAGGGTAACGCCCGTTTGACGCGCTATACTTATCAGCTCCTGCGTACTGGGGCCTTCGGGTATAAATTCGGCTATATCGGCGAGTTCCCCGCGGGTAAGGTCCTTGGCGAAAGTATATCCGCATACCGAACATTCATGGAACGCCACCACACCCGCTCCCTCGTCCGCCGCACGGCGGCACATACGGCGTATGACCGAAAGGTTGTATTCTTTGTCGTTGTCGCGCGCCTCGAACTGTACGGACGCTATCTTAAGGTTTTGCATATATGTATTTTACAGATATATTAAAACAGGACGGACGAAACCACGGCAACCGATACTTCCGCCCGGACCCGATATTATTGTCTATTGAACCATACCTCCGGCCTGCGTAAGCATCATTTCTTTTTTCCCTGATTGGCAACCGCCTCCATAAGTTTTTTTATCTCCTGAGGATCGCCCAGGAAATAGTCTTTCACAAGTTTCATGTCATCGTCGAACTCAAACACATAAGGCACTGCCGTAGGCAGGTTCAGGTTCACTATGTCTTCGTCGGATATGCCTTTCAGGTGCTTTATAATACCTCGCAAGCTGTTCCCGTGCGCGACTACGAGAATCTCTTCCGCATCTTTGAGCGAAGGGAATATCGTTTCCTTCCAGTACGGCATGATGCGTTCTATCGTATCCTTGAGCGACTCTGTACGGGGCAACATGTTATCCGGGACACTGTCATACCTCGCCTCGAAACGGGGATTGCGCGGATCATCCTCAGTGAGCGGCTGCGGAGCCACATCGAAACTGCGCCGCCATATCTTCACCTGCTCGTCGCCGTATTTCGCCGCTGTTTCCGCCTTATTGAGCCCCTGGAGCTGACCGTAATGTTTTTCATTGAGACGCCAGTCCTTTTCCACCGGTATCCAGTCCTGGTCCATCGCATCGAGCACGCCGTTGAGAGTCTTGACAGCACGCTTGAGATACGATGTATACGCCTTATCGAAAGCGAAGTTTTCCTTTTTCATAAGTTCACCCGCACGGTAGGCTTCGCCTACGCCTTTTTCCGTCAGGTCCACATCGGTCCAGCCGGTAAAACGGTTCTCGCGGTTCCATGCGCTCTCTCCATGGCGCAGAAGTACTATTTTTTTCATATTAAAGAGGTTTTAGGTTTTTCATACGTTGTACAATCGCTGTTCAATCGCACGGGCCGTTCTTTCTCACCACGACCTTGTCTATGCGGGCTCCGTCCATATCGGCTATTTCCATCTCGAACGAAAGCCAGCAGAAACGCTCGCCGGTGCGCGGCACATGCTGCAATATACCAAAGATAAGACCTCCGAGCGTATTGTAATTGTAATCGGTATAGAGATTTTCTATATCGAAATATTCGAGAAAGTCATAAAACGGGCATTGTCCGTCCACAAAATACGAACCGTCCTGCCGCTGTATTATCATATCTTCCTCACCTGCCTCCGGCATATTGCCCAAAAGCCCTTTTATCATATCCTTGAGCGTCACGATGCCTTCCACGCTGCCGAATTCGTCTATAACGATACCGCATTTGACACTCGACTGTTTGAGCAGTTCCAATGCATTGTAAACGCCCATGTTCTCCGGTATGTACTCTGCCGGGCGTATTATCTCCTGTATACGGAAATTCTCGTCGTCGGCATGGGCGAAAAGGTCTTTAAGCGTCACAACGCCTATTATATCGTCCAGTCCTCCTCGGCATACAGGATACACGTTGAACACGTTGTTCTTTATCATAAGGCGTATCTGCTCCTCGGATTGCGTTACGTCTATATAAACAATATCGCCTCGCGGGGTCATGAGCGATGCTATATCGCGGTCTCCGAGTGAAAACACTCGGTCCACTATATCGCGCTCCACAGGGCGTATTTCCCCGCCTTCAGTTCCCTGGGCTATTATCGCCTTTATTTCTTCCTCGGTCACAGAATCCTGCTCCGAACGGTTAAAACCGATGAGCCTTACCACCATTTCAGTGCTTTTGGACAAAACCCACACGAACGGCAGGGCCAGTTTGGATAGGAAATCCATGGGACGGGAAACAATCTTCGACACAGTGCCCGAAGCCCCCAGACCTATCCTCTTGGGAACCAGTTCGCCCAATATGAGCGTCAGATACGTCACCACCACCACTATCAGCCCTTTCGCTATGGCCGGAGCATACGGCGCCAATATGCCTATGCGCTCTATCCAGTCCGTAACGTACACCGCAAGCATATCACCGGAAAAAAGACCTGTCAGTATTCCTATCAGGGTTATCCCTATCTGTATCGTCGAGAGGAAACGGTCCGGATTTTCGGCCAGTTTAAGTGCAGTGCGCGCGCCGGAACTGCCTTTGTTGGCATCTATTTCAAGGCGCGATTTACGTGCCGAGACCACAGCTATTTCCGACATTGAGAAAATGCCGTTGAGCAATATCAATCCCAGTATTATAAGAAATTCCATATATATCTTCTATCGTCCGTAATTTTTATTTTGCAGCCAAAATATTATCTATCATATCACGCCAGCTCAACAGCCTCCACGCTGAGGTCCGAATAACTTTTCACAACGGCGGGCGTAAACCTCAGCATAACGAAATCGTCGGACTGCGGCCCTTCAGGGTAGTATTCTTCCCATCCCGGCCCCCATGCGGCGGCTTTGAATGCGGCGTCCTCCACTACTTCCACATTGCCTTTGAGCGTTATTCCCAGAAAACGGCCGCTGTCACAATAATAAAGGCAGGCTTTAGGACACGCACGTATCTCGTCCATCTTAGCCGAAGATGCATTTGTGGTCAAATATATCGCAAGCGGGTTTTTCTCAAGGGCATAAAGCGGCGCCAGATGAGGATAAAGGGATGTATTTTTCAGATTGAGCATAGCCCTGACCGACGGGAAACCGTCAGTCCCTGTCGTGGCAAGGCATACCGTGTCGGCGGATTCCACTATTTGCGGCAATTTAAAAGCGGATGTTTTCATGTCAGGTATATCGTTTTTCGTTTGAAACAAATTTATACAATTATTCCGTTCCCGAATGCCGGCGTCCCTTTTTTTTGGGCAGTCCACACCTTTTGGCGTCCTAAAGAAACGAAGTGTCGGAAAATAAAACTACCTTTGTAAGGCACAATGATTTTTAAGGTTAACTTCAATAAACATATTACGGATATGAAAATTGCTCTCGGAAGCGACCACGCAGGGGTCGAATATAAAAAAGCGATAGTGGAACACCTCAAAAACAAAGGTATCGAAACGCAGGACTTCGGGCCGCAGACAACCGAAAGCGTGGACTACCCGGACTACATACACCCGGTGGCCGATGCGGTTGAAAAAGGAGATGCCGACATGGGTATAATACTGTGCGGAAGCGGAAACGGAGCTGGCATGACGGCAAACAAACACCAGGGCATACGGGCCGCATTGTGCTGGATGCCGGAGATAGCCCGTCTGGCACGCGCGCACAACGACGCCAACGTGCTGGATATCCCGGCGCGCTTCGTATCGCCGGAAACGGCGTTGGAAATGGTGGACATTTTCCTTTCCGAACCGTTCGAAGGCGGAAGGCACCAGAGGCGCATAGACAAGATACCAGCCTGCAAGTAAACAACTCCTGCGCACTTACCCGAAAGGCAGGGAAAACAAAACGAAAGTAAAGAGAAACATGAGAAAGAAACGACAGGAAAGCAAACAGGCTTTTTTTAAAAAAGACAAAAAATCGCACGGGAAACGCGACAATAAAAAGAAAAAAGAATCCGGGACAGTTTACGGCAACGACCATAACACGTTAAGTCCTTTCGAGATATCGGTACTGGGAGTATTTCACAAGAATCCGACGGCAGTATATAACTGCAAACAAGTAGCCTCGCGCCTGGAGGGCGACGACAACCGTACACAGAACAAAGTCCAGCAAGCGCTGGAAAACCTCACTGCGGCCGGACAACTTGAAGAACCGGAAACGGGACGTTACAAAGCGGCCGCCCATTCGCAGTACATAACCGGAAAACTGGACTTCATGTCCTCCGGTGCGGCATATCTGGTACCCGACGACAAGGAAAAATACAAGGACGACATATACATACCTTCAAACGCCGTAGCCAAAGGGCTGCACGGGGACAAGGTACGGGTGTACGTGTTCCGGCGCAAGCCTGGCCGCCGCCCCGAAGGCGAAGTGGTGGAGATAATATCCCGCGCCAAGACACAATTCGTAGGACGTCTGGAACTGTCGCAGCATTTCGGGTTCGTGATCCCGGACAACAACCGCATAAACATCAATTTTTACATTCCCAAAGAAAGCCTAGGCGATGTGAAAGACGGCGACAAGGTAGTTGTCGAAATAGCGGAATGGCCGGACAAAGTAGCCAATCCCGTAGGGCGTATCACGGACGTTCTGGGACGTCCCGGCGAACACGACGTGGAGATACACTCGATACTGGCCGAATACGGTCTGCCGTACAAATTTACCGATGAAATTGAAAAGGAAGCGGCTTCTCTGCCGCTCGAAATAAGCGAAGAGGAAATAGGAAGGCGGCGCGATATGCGTGCAGCCACCACATTTACGATAGACCCGGCGGATGCCAAGGACTTCGACGACGCGCTGTCGATAGACCTTCTGGAAAACGGCAACTACCAGGTAGGAGTACATATCGCCGACGTTTCGCATTACGTGAAAGAAGGTACGGACCTCGACGGCGAGGCTTACGACCGCGGCACTTCGGTGTACCTTGTGGACCGCGTCGTTCCCATGCTGCCCGAAATACTGAGCAACAACGTATGTTCCCTGCGCCCTGACGAGGATAAGCTGACATTCTCGGCTGTGTTTGAAATGGACAAGGAAGCACGCGTACTCGACGAATGGTTCGGCCGCACTGTCACCCGCTCCAACAAACGCTTCACGTACGAAGAAGCGCAGGCCGTGATAGAAGGCGGCGACGGTCCCCTGAAGGACGAGATACTCGCTTTGGACGCTATGGCTAAAAAACTGCGTTCGCGCCGCCTGAAGGACGGAGCCATATCGTTCGACAAGCTGGAAGTGAAATTCAATCTCGACAAGGACAACGAACCAGTCGGAGTGTTTTTCAAAGAATCGAAAGACTCCAACAAACTGATAGAAGAATTCATGCTGCTGGCAAACCGCCGCGTGGCCACTTTCGTAGGGCAGGAACTCCGCAAAGACGAACACTACAAAGGCCAGGCTCCGACATTCGTTTACCGAGTGCACGACGACCCGAACCCCGACAAGCTGATGGCTCTCTCAGGCGTTGCAAAACAGTTCGGCTATAAAGTGGCCACCAAAGACCGCGCATCGATAGCCAAATCGCTCAACAAGCTCCTTACCGAAAGCCACGGCAAGAAAGAAGGCAACATGATGGAAACGCTCGCCATGCGATCGATGGCCAAAGCCGAGTACTCCACAGAAAACATCGGCCACTACGGACTGGCTTTCGATTTTTACACGCACTTCACATCGCCGATACGCCGATACCCGGACGTTATGGTACACCGCCTGCTCCAGCATTATCTGAACAAAGGCAAGAGTGCCGACCGCGACTTGTACGAAGAAAAATGCAAATACGCTTCGCAAAGGGAACGTGTGGCCGCCGATGCCGAACGCGACTCGGTCAAATACATGCAAGTCAAATACATGGCAAAGCATGCCGACCAGGAGTTCAAAGGAGTTATTTCCGGAGTCACCGAATGGGGCATATACGTGGAGCTTATCGACAATAAATGCGAGGGTCTGGTGAGGATACGCGACATACGCGACGACTATTACTCGTTCGACGCCAAGAATTTCGCGCTGGTAGGCGAAAACAGCCATAATGTGCTCCAACTTGGCGACGAAGTCGTAGTAAGAGTGAAAAATGCTGATTTGGAGCGCAAACAGCTGGATTTTGAATTCATACGCGTGGCCGACGAAAAATAACATACACCTGCCCACACACATGACCGAAGAATACGGCAGCGACGAATATTTCATGCGTCAGGCCTTAGCACAGGCTCAGATGGCTTCCGAGCGGGGTGAAATACCCGTAGGGGTAGTTATAACCGGCGGAGGACGTATCATTGCGCGCGGACACAACATGACCGAGACCCTCAACGATGTGACGGCCCATGCCGAAATGCAGGCCATAACATCGGCAGCGCAGTCGATAGGCGGCAAATATCTGGCAGGATGTACGCTTTACGTAACGCTCGAACCATGCCAGATGTGTGCCGGAGCCATGTACTGGGCGCAGCTGCCGAGGCTCGTGTTCGGAGCATCCGATCCGAAAAGGGGCTATCGCTCGATGGGCGCTTCACTGCACCCTAGGACCGAAGTCCGCTCCGGCGTACTGGAAAACGAATGCCGGACTTTACTGGACGACTTCTTTAAGAAACTCAGATAACGGACTTCCCGTCTATAAACAGACAACTCCGAGGCGTAAACGCCCCGGAGTTTTTATTTACATAACAGTTGCCCCACGTGGAACCGCCGCCAAACACATCGCTCACCGGAACAACGGAAGTAATTTTTAATAAACACGAATTTCCGGGAAAAACCGCAAAATTTGTCACCGTAAATAAAATAACAGCAATCATTAACACCCTTTCAAATCTTATCGCAACAAAAAAAATGAAAAAAGCTATTTTACTTTCCGCTTTCATCCTGCTCTGTACAGTATGCCATGCGCAGGAAAAACAAACAAAATATCAGGGAGAAA
>Ga0137297_11221_pt1 | contig 15438 bp, 22 predicted proteins | sample RamsorincwithD2O_FD_97191 | JGI IMG/M metagenome (GOLD analysis project Ga0137297, IMG submission 97191) | Mouse cecal microbial communities from Vienna, Austria - Mucin amended with D2O | ecosystem: Host-associated > Mammals > Digestive system > Large intestine > Cecum | place: Austria: Vienna... | reverse complement strand
CAGGGGTTTGAATTGTATTTTTTTGATGTGGATGGCGATGAAGCGCCGGAATTATGCGTTACGGAGCATGTGGGAGCAGGTGCAATTCATGGAGCTTATATTTATAAGTACGAAATTGATTCAGATAGAATAGTCCTTTTAAAATCGTATAACGGTCCTGCTAGTCAGCTAATTGGTACACAAACCATTGGCGTATATTGGGAAGATCGTCAATTCAGATTGGAAAAGTTCGGCTTATATCCCAAGGATGAAATGACTGTGGAATTTATGAATGAATTTTTTTATTCGGATGGAAACAGTAATTATTTAGTATCATTTCCTGTTTATGCTGATCAAGATAAAAAAATTGAATTGGACAGTAAAGTAAAAAGACAAGGATATTATGATGAAAGCCGGGAATTATTTTTCTTTCATGTAACGGAAGAACAATATAATGAGCTGACAAACTCATTTTTTGAAGCATATTCTGAATTAGACATAAAACGTAGGGAAGTTACTTATACCTATGAAGAATTGTTTCAGACATTTTAGTTGTGAAAGAGTTGAGTGAAAAGTGATTTTTCAATGTCATAGAAGAATAAGATAATGCAATCATGTTTTATAATGGAAATAAAATTAGTGTGTTTTTTGAATTTACAGTACCGACGACCACTATCAACCACATCAGTTGTCCATAGTATGGCATTGGCGGTTGAAGTGGAGATAATAAGATGCAGCACCATAAGCCCTAGGATGAGTACCGTGGCCGGAATAAGATATTTTGGATAATAATATTGCTTACACGTCTCAATTACTTACTGGCTTTATAAGGAAAATGGGGAATGGCATATATATTTTTTGACACAGGTCAGGTCGAAAATGTCGAATTTCACAAATTAAGCGGACTTGATGAAGAAATACTAATTATTCAGGGGGCTAATAATCAGGGACATGGAAATACATTTGTTTTTCGGATTTTAGATAATAGACCAGAATGTATTGGATATGTAAGGAGAAGTATTGACCGTAATTGGGGTAAGCCATTAAATGCTACCGAAATAGAGTTATATGCAGGCAGAGGTAACTTACAGGTCGCTTTTTAGGATATTGATAACGATGGTTATGAAGAAATGCTGGTATATGGACGAAAACCGATTTATGAAGTTGAACCTAAAGACGAGGAAGAATTAAGAGAGGTATTTGTAGATGAATACTGGCACTATACCCTGGTTGATGAAGAACCTTATTTAACATTACACAGATATAACAGCTATGGCTGCAGAATAGAAGATGATATGTTATATATGTACGGTTCCAGACTGATTCTGGATGGAAACGGAAATGTATGTGGAGTGGATAAACAAGCAAGTTTCAATATGTAAATGGCTGTTTTGAACCGGTTGGAAATACAGAGTAATTTCTGTAGTAGAGGAATAGTATGATGCAATTTTGATGCAATCGTACTTTATAATATATAGATATTATAACTTGTGCTGGAAGGCCATCTGGTTCGATTTGTTTATAAGGAAAAAGCGTGGCAAACCTTGTGTCCGGAAGCAGAACAAAAGGATATTCCTATGGACCGGGAGAAGCAGCAACAGTCTATGGACAGGGAAGCCTGGAAAGTCGGACGAATATCTAGGTGGGATTTTATGGATACAACGAGGGGTATACCCATGGAAGCTTAGGCTTGCAGTATCTGAGGGTGGAAACAAGAACCTTGAAAGAAAGAGGATATAAATGAAAAAGATAGCAATCTACTTTATAGTATGCTTAAGTCTGTCCATTATAGCCTGTGGTCGTAATCAAAATGCAGGAGCAGAAAATGGAACTGTAGAAGTCTATCATAATGTTGTTTTGAGTATAAAACAGCATTATGATGGAATAACCCCAATTGGGATAGAAGAAAATGTATTGTTCCAAATCAGAGTAGATTTGGATAAAGCCATAGAAAAACGGATTCAAATGGAATATGAAGATGACGCATCACATGACTATGGAAGCTATTTGAATAAGATATGGATTTTAAATGAATGGGAAATGAAAGATATTCATGTACATGACAGTGGCTTTTCTTTTTATATTACTAGTGTTACGACACGTTGATATTCAGCGAAATATACCTATCTATTGTTGCCGTTTTCTGGTATAATAAAAGAAACGGCGGTGATTTCTCCTATGGCAAGACCAAAAAAGTATAAAATCGAACTTACAGATGATGAATTAAAAAGCTTAAAATCTGTCATCCGAAAAAACAAAACATCCAAAACAATCCGATGCAGATGCCAGATCATTATTGACCTGGATGAGTCCCACGGAAAAGTATTGACCCATGAGCAGTCTGCAAAATCAAATGGTGTATGTCTGGCAACAGTAACCAATACCGTGAAAAAGTATTTTGAAGGTGGTATTGATGCAGTAACGGAGTTTAAGCGTAATGTTAATTCTGATAATGCAAGGCGTATACTTGATGGACGTGCTGAAGCACGTATCATCGAACTTGCCTGCGGGCCGGTGCCGGAAGGGCATTCAAGGTGGACCATCCGGCTGCTGGAAGAAAAATCAAGACTTGTTCTTGATACTCCTGTCAGCCGTGAGGCAATCCGCAGAGCCTTAAAAAAAACAAACTTCGACCTCACAAAAACGACTACTGGTGCATCCCCGCAAAAGATGATGCCGAATTTATAGCATGTATGGAAGATGTCCTTGATGTATATGAGCTCCCATACAATCCCGAAAGACCAGTTGTCTGCATGGATGAAAAGCCTTACCAGTTATTGGGTAACGCAAGGGAACCACTGCCCATGCGTCCGGGGGATAATCAGAAAATAGATTCTGAATATGTCCGGAATGGCACCTGCAGTATATTTGCTTTTGTCGAACCGCTTGGAGGCACTCATCATATCAACGTGCGGGAGCGCCGCACTGCCATTGACTGGGCAGAAGAGATAAAATATCTCGTTGACGTCATATATCCAGATGTAGAAAAAATAATTCTTGTAATGGATAACCTCAATACACATAAACCGGCGTCTCTATACAAAAGGTACCCAGCAGATGAGGCGAGGAGAATTATCAAACGTCTGGAAATTCACTATACCCCCAAGCATGGAAGCTGGCTTGACATCGCAGAAATAGAACTGAATGTGATGACCAGGCAGTGTTTGTCACGAAGGATTGAAAGCATTGAAAATCTTCGTTTAGAGTTAGCTGCGTGGGAGGCCGAGCGCAATACATCCGCAGCAAAAGTTAATTGGCAATTCCGAACTACCGATGCCAGAGTAAAGTTGAGTTCATTGTATCCTAAGTTTACAACAGCTTCCGAATAGGAAGTTGTTGTAATGCTAAATGTCAACATGTTATTGCACTAGCCCAAAAGCTTCAAAACGAGGATCCCCAAAAAATTGGGAAACCTGATCCATCTATTGCTGTTCCAACTATTCAGGCAATTGCATATTCCGCAAATAGTGATGAATTACGTGAACTTTATGCTAATTTACTTGCAGCAGCTATGAATTTAGATACAAGAGATATGGTGCATCCTTCATTTGTAGAAATTATTAAACAACTTTCTCCAATTGATGCTAAGATTTTTAACGAAATTGATTATGATTATAATGATGAGGAACAAGAACCGGTAGTAATAGCCAAATTAGGAGTTGAATTCTATGAATTAAAAGTGGATGCAAACGAAACTACTGCTGAATTAGATATTCAAAAAACATGGCAGGTTGATGACTTGACCTCAATCCAATTTGCAGAACGCAGTATTGTGACATTTTCATTAGAGAATTTGTCAAGATTAAATTTAATTAAAAGAAGTAATCCTTTTATTGATAAATATCCTAATAAAGATAGTGGATTTTTCTATAGACTCTCTTATCATGTTCCAAAAAGTTTTAAAGAGTCATTAGTATATAATGAATATAAGATGAAAATGCAAAAAGACCTTCTCAAAAAAAATACTAAAGCCATTGAGTCCTATCAGTATATCGAATATACATCCTTTGGTCAAGCTTTCTTTGATGTGTGTGTCAAATCCAGTTCTTAGATAATAACAAACTGTATTTTTTAAAATTTTCTATCTTAAATATTTTTTAAAAAGAATGAATTTGATCAATCTACCCTATAATTATAAATATTCCAATAATAAGCAGTTTCACTATTTATATTGCATCTTACATGGAATCTAAGTATAATATAACCATAATAGTTTTGTTTTCTCTTATTCTGTAGAACCTTGTTTCGGCATGGCATTTTGATAATTCCTATTTTATGATAGGTTTTGAAGACGGGAAGGAGACGAATAGGCTGTTTAGCAAAAAAATAATATTAATGCATAAATACATCAGTTAGTAAACTGGTGTTTTTTTTATGCCAAAAAAGAAAGGAGACGAGAGCATGAAATTAAAAGACAATTATGATCAATCACTTGATTTTGAGTGTATTGCTCAGGATATGGACCGCATGCCTGAAGGGGATGGGGTTCTTAGGGATAAGCCGCCTGAATTATCGGAAATGTACAGCTTTTTTACGGAGCTGATTAACGCCAATGACACAGGGCAGCTTGCATCCTACAGTACTGGCTTTATCATGGAGCAAACGAAAAGACTTCTTGAGTCCAGGGAGTTATGTCAAAATGTTCCATTGTTGGTTATTGATGAGAGCATACTGGGTAATCCTGGACAATTAATTCATGCATTAAAGCGCAGACGATTAACTGCACTTAAAAGAGTATTATAAGGAAAGGAGTTCAAAATGAACAATGCAAAACTTACCGCGCAGACTGTTCGGAGTGATTTGGGTAAAGTAGCCTTTGTTTGTACTCTGGAAATGGAGGATGGCACATCCTATCAAAGAACAATGTCTATCGACGATTTTGTTACGTTGATCCAGGGTGCTACGAGACGGGATTCTGCAGCTGTCTTAAAGGTTGGAGCAATACCTGACGGCTTTGTTGATGGATTTGTATCAAATACTCCCGGCACTCTTGGAGCCATCATAAAGGTTCCTTCGCAAAAACACCAATTTGTACTGAACTATGAAGGGAAACGTAAAAGCTACTATATGCCCATGCCGAATCTTTTGTATCTTATCTATGCAAATACAGGTACTGTTACCGACTTTAGGTGCTATACCTACAAGCATTGGGATGACATGGACACGTGCTTATGCAAATACCCTTTTGGCAACGTCAGCTCTACGGGCGAAGTCTGCACAGGTTCTATTAAAAATCGTAAAATAAAAAACTTTATGGATTGTGCCTTGGTAATTGAAGACACGCTATGCGGCGAAACTAACAGGGATTATTTACAGGATGGTAAAGATAACGTCAATTTAGCAAAAACCATAGACCAATTCTCATTTTGCGATGAACTGGAAGAAATGGAGGAATTTCCTCATAATCTTTTGTTATCTTGTTCAAAAACCCTGGATGAAATCATTCAGGAATTTTTTAAATTGCATGTTTAAAATGCAGCACTATGGAAAGGAGATGTATTAAATGATAGGACAAAACAGTTTTTCCGATATTTTTGGCGAGGAATTTGGCTTCAGCGGCAAAGAGGATCTTGTCAAAGCAAAACCCCAAAAAGCCAATAAGAAAAAGACAGAAAAAGGAAAAAGTGACCGGGAACTCACATTGCCTGTCCATGTATATGGGATGGGATTTGAGGTCATTGTGACTGCTAGGGAAGAAGAAGCAGAAAATGCAGCCATTACCTCAGCGGAATTATTAAAGAGGCTGGACGAGCTGGGATATCCGGAGGTTTTAAACTGCCACCGGGCATTATTTATTCCTGAAAATGAAACTTCGACAGCGTATATCGTTGTAGGTCAGAATATTTTTACCGCAGTATCCGAAGATACGCTTGTTGATCTGTCAGATGATAAACAAGTGATTTTTGCGTACGGCATGCAGAAAATAATGTTTGCTGCAGATATGTTTGAGGGCACGGAACTGGATGAAATAACAGTGAAAATGCTGACCGATAAGATCATTGAATATATGCCAAAGTTTTCCGGCGCTACGATGTGCTATGACATAGAATCCAATACGATTGTCCCTTTGTGGAAAAATAGCAATATTTTATCAGCGAAGCAAGTAATATCATTGCCTGCCAGCGTTTCCTTCTTGGAAAATACTGTAACAATGACAGAGGACGACATAGAAAATCCCACAGCAAAAAAAGTTTTAGATTTTCTTTGTAAAAAGATTTCTAAAACCGGCTTGGACTTCAAACTCGCACAATCAGAAAACGAAGAGCTTTTTGTTGTTATGGAAGCAACGAACAAAATTTCTTCTTCATCCAACGATAAGAAAAACAAAGGGGCAACTACACAAAAAAAGAAAGAAAAGTTTCAGCTGCCCTTTACCGTCTATCTGACAATGAACGGACACAGGGAGCTTCTTACTCCTGAAATGTTTGGGGGGAAGGAAAAAATAACCGGAGATGATATTACGGCATTTTACAGCGGCAAGTTTTCTATTTTTAAGTCGGCTGAAAAGAAGAAAGGGCTGCATTTTACCTTTGATTCTACTGCTAAAATCCTCTCTGTCGATTCTACCCCCGGAAGAAGGGGGAGTGGACGTTTCTATAACGCCGCCTACGATTACGAGGAGCGGGAATGTTATAATAATTCGGCTAATTCTGAGGGACTTCTTATTACCAGCTCTTTGGAATTAAATGACATGCTTAAGAATCCGGAACGGTCAGGCATGGGAACTATTTGTTCCAAAAGCCTGCCTTATAATGGATATACCGTTCACTCTACGCAGATGGCCGCATTTATCTATCGGGATGCAGGCGATACTCCGGCAGATGTCGGAATGGTGTTAAAGGTCCCTAAAGTGCCATACAGATTTTTTGAGCATGTTGTGGCAATATTTAAAAGAGCCCTGCCTAATGAGGCAATATTAAGGCTGTTATATGACCATCGAAGTAAAACGTATGTGATCGATCAGCCTACAGAAATGAAGGCGACACACTACGACGTGCGTTCTAAGTTTGCTCCTACACCGCACTGGTGTGATGTAGTTGCGACAATCCACAGTCATAATTATATGGCAGCGTTTTTTTCGCCGACAGATAGTGAGGCTGAAAAATATGATCGTGGCTTATTTGGAGTAATAGGTCGAATTAATACTAAAAACCCGGAAATGCGTCTTCGCATTGCAGTGGATGGAGGATTTACAGAAGTACCTCCATCCTTTTTATTTGAACAGGAAGGAGGCGCTTTCTATGGCTAAAACAATAAACGGTCGGAATCTGGATGAGTGTCTGGCGGATTTAAAACAGCCTTTTGATGCTGTTGACTATGATGTATGTATCCGTAAACTAAACGAAGTTTTCGGGGTATTTAATTACAACATCGATTACACGGTGCCCAGGCTCAAAAATCTTGGGCAGAAAAGGACGATGGGGACATCAGTCTGCACGATCAGTGTTTTTGATGATTCCGGAGCGACAGTATGTAAAAAAAGCAGCAGCGGTGGTGTTGAGGTTAAGTCCGTTGACATGAATTTTAACGAAGAGGCTTCGCGCATTACACACGCAGCCTTTATCGAAACCTGTAAGTGCTTTTTTGTTTCTTCCAAGGAAAAGGAGACAGGCACAGAGCAGGAAGACACGATTTCTAAAAGGACTTTCTTGAAATCCGGTCCTTGCCAGATCATTCCGAATGATGACGGTATGGTCATCTATGGATGTCCTGTCAAAGAAAGAACTGCCAACGGAGGTTTTTCCCCATCTATCATTCAGTTATTCATATATTATGATGAAATGATTGAGAATAAGGAAGATCCACAGAATATGGAGGCAGTTAAAACAATTTTGTTTTCATCGGATGAGTTGAAACCTTTTGACTGTGAAGTTTCTATTGAAGGAAGCAGATATAAGATGTTACGTATCTGTGATCCGGCTTCCGTGAAAAAGGCAGGTGCTGTCGTATGAAAACCAAAAAGAAAGATAAAGATACGCCGGTAACAAAATCCCTACGTGAAGACTATATCAGCTGGGTTATTGCGTATAGCAATGAATACGCTAAGCTACATCATTTGAAACGGCAGGCAGAGAATGGAGAAGTGATCTCTCCAGAAAGAGTAAAGCTCATTACCAGACGACTTGCATATGCGCAGGAAATGTTGCTGGAGACCAAAGCAGCTCTGGGGATTACTGACCGACTGGCTTTTTTGGAAAACAATGCTTTTGCAGGGTTTGAAATAAGAAATGGTCAGCTTATCGGGGATCCCGCTCTTGCTTATCAGATATGTATGCCTTGGTATTATGCATACGTAAGCGGCAGTAGTGACAATTCTTACAAGTTTGAGGTAAGCAATTTAATATTGTCCCTCATAAACAAAGAATAAGTGATACATTTTAACCTAATCAGGGGTATGAAAATTTCATATCCCTGATTTTTCAATCAGGAGAGGAGAAGATCATAATGTTAAACTACATTGATTATGGCAGGCATTTTAAGGTAATTAACGATTATCAGAAGATACCTGCCCGTTACCAATCGATCATCGCAAAACTTTTACGATTGTTTTGCGGTATCTGCACTCATTTACACATTAGCGCTTATCGGATTGTTTCAAGTATTTTCGAAGCATTTCTTCCTGGTACAGAAATGACCAGGCTGAGCATCCTGCAGATGATACTGACTTTTGAGTCAGATAATTGTAACTATCTGAATGACCCTTTTAAGCTGTGTCAATATCATGTGACTGTCAGTGTTGATGAAAGGGTAGTAGCTGATAAAAAACTGTTATTTACAGATGAAGAAGTGCTGCCTGCACGTATCCTGGCAGAGGCCACCCAAATATGGGAGCTGGAATGTTTAACGACTGAAGAGCTGTATGTGACGATTCAGGACATGAAAAATGGTAAACAAATCAAACTGCTCTTTGATCATAAATCTTATGAAGATGAAGTATTAAAGAGTTTGGATGAGGAATGGGCCGATACCATGGCAGCACAAGGCGGAGAACCACCGTATGCCGGAAATAAAGTCTATGCCTGTTCAGAAGCAATTTGAACTATTGGAGAGGAGATGAATAAATGAATTACTCTATCTTAGTTATAGGAAGTGGTGGAACCGGGACATACTTTTTAAAAGAATTTACCAGGTATATCGCAACAGCAGGATGGGATGTACAAAGAAAAATTGTCCGGATGGTAATAGCTGACGGAGATAAGGTAGAAGGAAAAAACCTGAGCCGTCAATGCTTTTGTAAAGACGATATAGGCAGAAACAAGGCTGCCACTTATGCAGAAGCTTTAAACGACATGATGGGGGATATTTCTGATATGCAATGTTCTCTTTCCTGGGAATCCTATACTTCATATATTACAGAGCCTGATCAGTTAGATAATCTGCTTTGTAATAAAGGAGGATATGAATCATGGAACCACATCCCTGTTATTATAGGCGCCGTCGATAATGACGCCTGCCGGATGTTGTGTGAGCAATGGTTTGCGCTGCATGAAAACTGTTATTACTTTGACAGTGGAAATGATTTTTCATCAGGCGAATGTATCTACTCATACAAAAAAGCGGGAAAGGTATTATCGCCTTTGAAATCTCACTATTTCCCGGTTATGAAAGAGCAGAAAAATATTCCTGTCACAGAATTAAGCTGTGAAGAGTTGAATAATGCAGCACCACAGCATATTTTAACAAATATGTTAGCTGCAATTCAGCTTCTTGGCGGTATAATGATGCTTTTGGATCCGAAAAAAAAGGAAACTGATAATAAACGTCTTGGCTACAGTTTTTTTGATGCCTTTGACTGCATCAACGAATTTTACCAGTACAATATGAAAAGAGAGGAAGGAATTATAAATGAATAGTTTGTCTTACCTTGACGACATTAAAAATGAATATTTACTTAACAGTGAAGATCTGGCGGATATATGTGATAAACTGGCTTATATAGCCAGGGATAACAAAGAGGATGATACGATTCTTTGTAAATTATCTGAAATTCTTTATGGAGAATAAGATAGACATTTTCACATATTACACCGGAAAAAACTAAAGAGTGCGTGCAGATTTTTTCTGTACGTGCTCTTTATTATTTTATGAAAGGAGTACATATGAACAGACAATTATTATCCGATTTCTTGGATATACTGGTCAATATGGATGAGAGTTATGATGTTTCCTATAATTTCAACGCAAATTATCTAATGGAAAGGATGCTCTCCATCCTCTTTTCACGGGTCTGCGAGGAAACTCAGCCGCTTTTGTTTAATAAAATGGCCCGTTATTCAGAGCTGAAATCACACAAAGGTATGTTTTTAGCTAATTTGACTAGACCACAGTTGCCGGTATCCAGTGACGATGGCTACGGCTATGAATTTGAATACTGCAATAATGTATATGCAGATCCAAATGCTAAAGAAGATTTTTCCGTTGCAGTTCAATATTTATCTGGTGCGGACTCTGTTATGCCGCCCTGCCAGGGCAATTGTCTTACTTGTGCCCAGTATATTGAAGAAGAGCAGCTGATAATGGAATCGGAAGAAGATGAAGAGTACCTGCAGGAAGACACTTTATGCTTAGCCGGCATGGAGCTGGATTGTCTATTGAAAAGAATATATTATTCTTTGTTTATTAAGAACGGAAATGATTCTTTACATAAAATGATCCACATCTTAGCCATATTTTAGAAGAAATATATGGGAATTATGCTATTAAGGCGCCTGGATATCTGCAGGCTTATATTGATTTTTTATCTTACAGCAAAGATAATTCATCACTAAATGCAATGGTTTATGGTAAATATCACTGTTTTTATCTTCCCAAATCCGGGAAGATGCTAAATGATTATATAAAATGCCTTTGTGACACAGATATATGCCTATTCCGGAAAACGGTTACAGTGCTTGATAAATTGCTGCAAAAGATAGGATATGCGCTTGTTGGAAATTTAGCAGAGTATTCTGATGCAGAACCTGATACCACAATATCTCATGATTTCGGACATGTTGGCGGTACGGTTTATGGCAATATCCTTTTACTTTATATAGTAACAGAAAACGAAGACAGTCGCACATTCAATAGCATTAACAATGTGGCCGTGAATTTTCTGATTTCCTTAATAACTTATTGGATCAGGGAGTGCATTGACAATGGGAGAGGAGATGAATAAAAGATGGATAATATTACATCTAAACTGGAGGCATTAAAAGCACTCCATCAATTAAATAAATCAATGAAAGCGGCCATGCAGGAAGATATAAACAGCATAACCGCACAATTATATTTAAGAACAATTAATTGTATCACAGCAAGAGTTTATGCAAGCAAATCAGAGTACATAAAAATTAGTACAAATGATTATTACTGCACGGGAAACTGCATGGCGGCAGATTACGCAAATAGTCCAAATTCAACATGGGTTGTTCATTATATTACAGATTTATGTGGAGAAAATGCATTCAATTATCATCAGGACCCGGATATAAATGATGTGTATGATATTGAGAGCCAGGATGAGCTTTTTCAGGAAATTGGATTTATTAACTTTGCAATAATCTCCGGAGAAATAGCTGCGAATTTTGACCTCATGACGGGGCAAGAGAAATGTGACGGAAATTGCAAGCAATGCAAACGATTCCAAAAAGATGTTATAGAGCTGTTTGACAATATATGCTGTCGGAATGCAGTAGGAGCATATCTTAGCAAGCATTACTTTAGGCATGAAGAGTCCCGGATATCCAAAGACAGTTATATCGAAACGATAAGCTCTTTCCTTGTAGACTCCTCATCGGAGATCCTGGGAATAGAGCTTGACTCAGAGCAGGAAATAGATGATACAGAAATTGTTCGTGGACAATTCGCAATCCTGCTCGCATGGGGATTCTATTGGCTTCCAGATAACTTTAGCGGACATATTTCCATTTTTTATAATAAGCATTCTCATGGAGTATTAGAGTATTGTAGAGCAATCAAGCAAAAAAGCATTGCCGACGCAGCGCTTACTGAAGAAGAAAGAAGCTTAGCCACGTATTGCTATGATACGTTAAGCAATTTCGTAAACCCCGACGAATACGGATATTATGAATCGGTTCTCAATAGTCCTGCTTCAGGGATCTACATTTTTCCTGATGGATTAAATGGAGAATTTATCCTTCTTATGGAAAGCAAGCCGGATGATGAAGAAATTCAGCTGTCATCTTTGAATCATGGGCTACTGCAGGAATACCTGGCCGTAATAGATGTTGCCAGATTAACCTTTGGAGAACGGATCGAGAAATTTTGTAAGAAGAGGAGTAGTTGTGATTTGAAATAATAATACTTAATTAAAAAGGGCAGTCGCTTTTAACGAATAAAACATTCGTGAAGCGACTGCCCTAATTTTATATCTGCAAGATTCGCTTAAAAAGATTATGGTTATGTCCATCTTATTAGTGTGCATTTCATGTAAAATGATAAATGAGTGGCTCCTTTATACTATATAAAGATTTATCTATATCTTCAAACACAATATATTGTAAAAGTGTTTTTTCTTTGGTAAAAGTGCTGTTTTTTTCTTTCTTTTACCGAATAAAATAAGTGAGTGTAAAAGCAGCGCAGGAATGCCTCTATATGAGCTTACAATGCACCAAATTTCAACAGAATAGAGGGGATAATATAAATATATGACATTAGACAATCAAGCGCGTTTTAAGCGTTATAGTGCGTTATATGATTTTGTGCATAATATACATATTCAAAAAAAAGGCATTTAATATCAAACTTGCACCCACATCTTTGTAGTATTATAATATATTTAACAAGAGAACCGAAGAGGATGTATACCCAACTGCCGGACGCTATGAAGGGAGTTGAGGTGCCTATGGTGGTTACATATAGCGAACTATTCACTTTTGTAATTATGATCTGCGCTGTTTTGACATTAATAAAACGCAAATAAGCGCCCTCGCTCTTGCCAAGTAAGGCGCTTATTGTAACAATTTACTCTGCCGGCAACCAGATATCATCTAGTTTTCGGTTCTCTTGTTAAATCTATTATATTCAAGTATTAATTTTAGTGCAATATCTATTAGCTAATTTATTAGATATTTATATAAAATATATGTTAAACATTCCCTATTACCTAGTTTTATTTATCTTTATTTATTCTTTTTGTTGACCATATATCATACATTTATAATCAACTTTTCGGAAAATTAGTCTTTTGCGAATAGTTGCCTATTAATATTCGTTATAGTGGTAACAATGGTTGAATAAAATTCATTTTATGTACCGATTTACTTCAATTAACATTATTTATTACATTATTAGTAAAAATTATATTCGTCTTTGCGTTTTAATAGCTCACTCCACCTAGCAGAAATTAATTTAGCATAAAAAATAGGAGAAAGACCATAACATCCTAATGCATAAGCATCATTAAATTCCACCAATAATGTTTTTCCCTCGCCTGTAACGCATATATCCATACTGCATGATGCCGGTCTTTTATCCCACTGTAAAAATGCCTTAAGCATTTGTTTTAATACCTCTGGATCATAACTAAAGTAAAAACTTTCTCTTCCCACATCCAAAAGTTGTCCATACGACTTTACATCTATTAATTTATCATAGGTAATGAAGCATCGCCATTCTGCTTTAATATCTAATGGCTCACTGACAAGTACATCATAATTTTCGCCGCATTTTCCACAACCTACAAGGTCAGAAATACTGCGGATTATTTTTCCCGTAAAGGCCTTATCTTTTATAGGTTTTACAAAATATCCTGCACTCCATTTAGCTTCTTCAGAAGAAATACTGTTTATTGTATCTTTCCATATCTTTCTTCCCAGAAATGTTTTTAAATGCTCAGGATAGTCAGGTATATAGGGATATACGCCAAACTTTGCAAAAATCTCATTACATTGGTCAATATAATCTAGCACAATATCATCTAAAGTAACGGAATCATAAATCTCATTTATCGTATGATATGGAATGATTTCGGCTCCCAGTTCACGGAAACCATACATTGCATTTGCAATATTAATATTATGTGGAATCTCCATTTTCATTCCATTATCATATTTTGTTTTTACATATACCTTTCCCATATAATCTTCTCTCTTATTATCATTATGTTCTTTTGAAGTAACCACGGAGAGTTATTCTTGTCTCTGACCTTCTATTTCTTTAACATCTTCTTTTTTTTTAGATGATCTGCTTACAGTTGCAGTCTCTGTAATTATTTCATTTTCTTTTAAATCTTCCAACAAATAAGTAAGAATTTTTTGTAAAAAAATTTGATTTTTTATTTTAGACTGAATAAATATACCGCGGAAAAGAATACACATTGCACCTAAAAGAAGAATGAAATAAATCCATGTAATAGCTTCTATTACATTATTTTCCATAGATTTTACCTCTATTAAATTGCCAACTAAAGCAACAGCCGAACATATCAGCAACCAAGCAAGACCAAGATGATCCCAAAGAGACTTTTCATTAATTTTTGATTCCAAAAAAGCTAATTGTGCCTCAATTATTTGTTTCTTATTGTATGTAGGGTTATCATTTTTAATAGTATCTATTTTATATTCTATATCACTCCGTGTAGACAATTCATCAGTTACATCCACAAATTTCAACAATTTTTCCATATTGCTATTTTCTTTTTTAAAGAACATATTCAATCACACTCCTTATAGCTTTTATATAAATATTATGATAGACAAAAATTGTTTTTTGTAAAAAGCAAATTAAACAAAAGTCCATTTAAAATAATATTTTTATCATATGCGTAGTTAGTATTATTATAATCCTAACCTTTCTTGCAAAGCATCCTGCAGTACCCTTGAAAAATTTATTCCTTCTTTTTCTGCTTCTTCATTGAGATAATATGGTATAGTGCAGTTTTTCTTTACCATACGTTTATCATGTTTTTTCTTATATTCCGAAAAATCAATGTCAACCATTGTAATAATGCCCTGTGAATAATCAAAAATCTCTGTATCAGCTTTTGCTACTGCTACTGCCTTATCATAATTTGACGCTTCTGGCAGTTCCTTCCCATCGTCCTGAAATGCCATTGCTTGGTATCCAATAGCATCTCTCGCCATTTCCATAGCATCTACAAGACTTTTCCCTTCGGTATAAATCTCAAAATCCGGAACAAAAACCAGATAATCTCCCATATGTTCCGCCACAAATATTGGATATGCTTTTTTCATCAAAACTCCTTAATCTACTAATCATCGTCACTATCGTATCCGCTACATTCAAAATTATGAACGCAAAATTCACAATCACAATCATCTGTATAATTTCCTGTTTCCCAGCATAATTCAGTTGGTTCCATAAATAACACCTCCCAAATAAATTGTTTCTTTTTCTTTATTTTATACAGGAAATAAAGTAACTGGAATGTTAATTAACCAGCAACACTCTCTTTCCTATTTAAGGAAAAAACAAATACTATGAGCCTTAGTCCAA
>Ga0137297_11218_pt1 | contig 15491 bp, 12 predicted proteins | sample RamsorincwithD2O_FD_97191 | JGI IMG/M metagenome (GOLD analysis project Ga0137297, IMG submission 97191) | Mouse cecal microbial communities from Vienna, Austria - Mucin amended with D2O | ecosystem: Host-associated > Mammals > Digestive system > Large intestine > Cecum | place: Austria: Vienna... | reverse complement strand
ACATACGTATAACAAAGAAGGAATCAAAGTAACAACCAATACTTATGAGGTAACGAGAGATACCGTAACACCAGAACCACCAGTAATCGAAGTAGCAAGTGGAACAATGGGAGATGATACCTATTACAGAAGTGATATAGACGTTCGTCTAACCAGCCAGGACGATACATGTTACAAGAAAACTACTTATGTAGTAACAGGAACAGCAACAGGAGCAGGAAAGATAGGCAATGTATCTATCTCAAGTGGACAAGTAGTAAATATATCTGAAACAGACATAGCAAATGGAGGAACCTTCAAGATACAAGCAGATGGAAGATGGACAGTAAAAGGATATACCTATGATAAAGCAGGAAGAAAATCTCAAGTAGCAACTGGAATCGTAGTAACAAGAGATACCGTAAATCCAGTAGCAAATACACCAGTAGTAACAAGTGGAACACAAGGAGAAACAGGATATTATAGAAGTAATGTGACTGTAAGAATATCTGGTAGTGATGCGACCAGTCCATTGAAGAAGGTAACCTACCGAGTAACAGGAACAGCAAAAGGAGCAAATGGAAAAGGAACAGTAGCCAATACAACAGCTACCGAAAACCAAACGATTGATACAGGAGAAGTAGAGATAGCCAACAATGGAACAATCCCAATACAAGCAGATGGAGTATGGACAGTAACAGCATATTCTTATGATAAGTCAGGAAGAAAATCTGCAGTCAGTGGAAGTCTAGTCTTTACAAGAGATACTGTAAAACCAGTAGTAAATAGTTTAAGCATAGGGGATGCATTAACATTTTCAGGTGCCACTGGAAGTGGAACAGCAACAGTTAGTGCGAGCGATACGTTTAGCGGAGTTGGGACAACTGGCTCAACCTATCAATTCTATTTGGGAAGTACATTAAAATCTAATCAAGCAAGTAATTCTTATGCATATACAGGAATAAATGCAGATAATATGCCCAAGGTAACAGTAAAAGACAAGGCAGGGAATGTAAGCGAGGAAAGAACATTAGATAAAATAAAAATAGTGAACTTTGAATATGCGGGAGCAATACAATCATGGAAAATTCTTACTACAGGAACATATAAATTAGAGGTATGGGGAGCTCAAGGAGGAGTAAATGGAACAAGCCTTTATGGAGGATATGGGGGGTATACAGTAGGGACAATTGCTTTTAGTAAAAATACGAACATATATATTGCTGTAGGAGGGATGCGGTAGCGCAGGAGCTCGGTGGTTACAATGGTGGAGGAATACCGGGCGGGACAAAAGGAGGTGGTGGAGGCGCAACCCATATAGCAACTCAATCAGGAGTTCTTTCAAGTCTTTCTTCTACAACTAATTCGATTTTGGTTGTTGCAGGAGGAGGAGGAGGAACGTATGACGGTGTCTCTTCTCCATCGGCTTATGGGCATGGAGGAGGTTATGTTGGTCAAACTGGTGATGCGAAAAGTACTTCCTACTATAGTACTGGTGGTACACAAACATCAGGCGGAAGATGTAGCAACGCTTCTGGAGGTACGGGAGAGTTTGGACAAGGAGGACGAGGAGGTACTTCATATGGGCCTGGAGGTGGTGGCGGATGGTATGGAGGCGGTGGAGGGTATAGGCGTACCTACAGTGGTTCAGATTACTATTCATGGTCTGCTGGTGGAGGTTCAGGTTATTTTGCTACAGGTGTTGTAAATGGCTGCATGTATAGCTATAACACCACATTTACATCAACAGATGCTGCAACTAAAACAGTATCAACTACAAATGTATCAAAAACACCAACTTCTGAATATGCAAAACAAGGAAATGGTTATGCGAGAATAACCTTAATTGAATAAATTTGGTAATACCGTATAGAAATCGCAAGGGCTTCACATAGTGAGGCTCTTTCCTCTTATATATTTTTTTCTTCACATATTTTATTGGAAAATATTGACAAATATATTTCTTTATGGTTTAATGTCTTTGGGCTACGAAAATAGTAAAATAAAGTAGTAATTCTAAACAAATTGTTTCAAAGATTTTTTTTATCTTGAAAGTTTATTCTTGAAAAATCCAAGAAAAATGAAATGTAATAACAAAAGTATCAACCTTATATAAGGGCTATTTCTCATGCCTAAAAAACAAAAAAAGGAGAAAATATATGAATACAAATTGTATGGTATCCCCAAAAACGGACAAAATTTTTCGTGAGATTTTTGGAAGAGAAGGAAACGAGAAAATTGCAAAAGGATTTCTTGAAAGTGTAACAGGAAAGAAGATTACAAAGGTAGATTTAAGGAATAACCAGTTGTTAGGACAATTGCCAGCAGAAGAAATCCATGGCTTAGTTGATGTGGTTGCTGAAATAGAGGGAAAATTACATAGTTTTGAAATTTGTATCTTAGATGAGCAAATCTTTAATGGAATACAACTAAATAGCAACATTATTCCGTGGTATGGAGCATACATCTATGCAAAACTCGCTGAAAAAAATGTGGAACAAAAGCGTGTAACCTATGTTTTTCTTTCAGCATATAACATTGAAGGAATTAAACAGCCAGAGTATCATACCTCATGGGCTCTTAGAAGCGAGGAAGGAGAAACAGAAATTCTAGGGTATAGCCTGAATTTTGAATTGATTGAAATGCCCAAGAGCCAAGGAAAAGAAGAACAAGAAGACACCTTATTGGATTGGGTTTACTTTTTGGAAAATCCAGAGTGTGAGAGGGTCAAAGAAAAGATATGGACGAACCCAGCCTTAAAAAGTGCGTATGAAACCTACCAAAGAATTTTAGAAGAATAAAGTGTGGGGCAAAGGTTTGAGGACAGAAAGGATAACAGAATGCAAGAAAGAAAACCTTTATCTCCGAAAATGGATATTGTGTTTCAAAAGTTATTAGGAGAACAGAAAAATGCAAGGCTTACAAAAGACTTACTAGAAAAAATCTTACAAAGAGAAATTAACTGCATTGATTTAAGCAAAACAACTAGAGTAACAGCAGATATGCCAGACGATAAAATGGGGATTTTAGATATTCGAGCAGAGCTAGATGGTGTCGAAAAATGCGATATTGAAATGCAAATGATAGACCAAAAGGGACTAATTGAAAGAATGTTATTTTATTGGTCCAGATTGTTTACCGAAGGATTTAAGGAAGGAGAAGAATACGAGCAATTACAAAAGACGATTGTTATCCTAATTGCTAATTTTAAGTTAAAACCGCTAAAAGACTTAGGATACCATACCAAATGGAAGATAATTGACGAAGACGAAAGAAAGGTAATCTTGACAGATAAACTAGAATTCCATATCATAGAGTTACCAAAGATACAGGGAAAAGAAGAGGAGGACGATGCGTTATTAGATTGGCTATTCTTTTTAGACGACCCTGCATCGGAAAGGGCGAAGAAAAGTATGGAAGAAAACGAAACCATTCAAGAAGCAACGGAAGAATTAAATAAACTCAAAGATGACGAAGAAATGCAAAGATTAGCACTATCTAGATGGATAGCCTTATCTGATTACAACACCAATATGAGTGCAATGAAAAAAGAAGGACTGGAAGAGGGAATGAAGGCAGGAATAAAGGAAGGCATAAAAGAGGGAAAAAAAGAAGTAGCAAAAGAGTTACTAAAAATGAAATTAAGCATACAAGATATTGCAAAAGCCACTGGTTTAACCGAAGCAGAAATTAAAGCATTACAAGACTAAACAAAGATAGGTTTTCTTGTCTTTAGGAACGACTTTGACTCAGAAAGGGCGTAGAAAAGTATGGAAGAAAACGAAACCATTCAAGAAGCAACGGAAGAATTAAATAAACTCAAAGACGACGAAGAAATGCAAAGATTAGCACTATCTAGGTGGATAGCCTTATCTGATTACAATACCAATATGAGTGCTGCGAAAAAAGAAGGAAAAAAAGAAGTGGCAAAAGAGTTACTAAAAATGAAATTAAGCATGCAAGACATTGCAAAAGCCACTGGCTTAATCGAAGAAGAAACTAAAGCATTACAAGACTAAAAAAGACAGGTTCTCCTGTCTTTTTTGCTCTACTTAATTTTCAATTCAACTATGGTAACACCCATTTCTCCTTCTCCAAAAGTACCAAGTCGGAAACTTTGGACACTCGGGTGGAGTTTGAGAAAAGCGTGGATACCAGAACGAAGTTTACCAGTTCCCTTGCCATGTACGATACGGATGGGCGAAAATTTGGCAACAACACAATGGTCAATATATTGGTCAATCACATACAATGCTTCGTCTACATTGTATCCAATTACATTGATTTCACTTGCAACAGTGGTTGTTTGTAAATTTGTATGCACTTGGGACTGTGGTTTTGGTTCTGGCTTGCTTTCCAATAACGAAAGGTCAGCCAATTTTACTTTCATTTTGGCACTACCAACTTGCACTGTTACTTCCATAGAACGGTTTGGCAAGGATTGGACAATTCCTTCTTGATTTAAGGTCTTCACGAAAACAGAAGAACCAATGGAGATTTCCTTTGGAATATCGGTAGTTTTTTTCGCCATAGTTTCTTTTTGTTGCAGTGTTTGCATCGTTGTATTTAGTTTATTACGAAGTTTGTTTGCTTGTTTCAAATCTGGTTTTTCTTCTAGTTCAGCAATAATCTGGTTTGCCTCTTTTTTTGCAGCCTCTAAAAGGAGCATAGCCTCTCGTTTCGCAGATTGGATACGTTCTTCTTGTTCTAAGGTAAAATCTAACTTTTTCTGACTCAATTCCTTTTGCAAGTTTTCTACTTCTTCGGTATAGCGTTCTGCCTTTTCTTTTTCTTCTTCTAACAGGATTTTATCTTCATAAATTTTTTTCAAAACATCTTCCATTTGTACATTTTCATAGGTAGAAAGTTCCTCAGCGCGTTTGAGTATGGAAGCAGGAAGTCCTAACTTTTGGCAAATAGCAAGAGCATTACTTTTTCCAGGAACACCAACCAGTAGTTTATATGTTGGTTTCAAATTCTCCAAATCAAATTCAAAACTTGCGTTTTGGAAGCCGGTATGAGTAAGGGCATAGTTCTTAATTTCAGCATAATGAGTGGTAACAACCGTTAAGCATTGTTTTTTCTGAAAATATTCTAAAATGCTAAGAGCAAGTCTTGCACCTTCTAATGGATCTGTTCCAGCACCCAGTTCGTCTAAAAGAATGAGGCTGTTTTCCGTAGATTTCTTGGTAATCTGGATGATATTGGTCATGTGAGAAGAAAATGTACTGAGGGACTCTTGGATACTTTGCTCATCGCCAATATCTGCAAAGACATGGTCAAATACATAAATACGACTGGTTTCTTTTGCTGGGATAGGAAGCCCGCTACACGTCATGAGCGTAAGTAGACCAATCGTTTTCAAAAGCACAGTTTTACCACCTGTATTTGGACCAGTAATGACCAAGGACTGAAAATCCTTGCCAAGGGAAATCGTAATGGGAACAGCCATACTTGGGTCTAACAATGGGTGGACTGCCTTTTCGAAATAGATTTCTTTTTCGCTTGCTAAATGAGGGCAAGCATAATTTTTTTGCAATGCTAAATTTGCTTTTGAAAAAATAAAATCAATAGAGGCAATAGTGGCAAGATTGGTTTCTAATTCTTCTACATAAGGAAAGAAAAGCGAAGTCAATTCTTGCAAGATTTTCTCAATCTCCACAGCTTCTGCATTTTTCAAATTTGCTAATTGGTTGTTCTTCTCAAAAATGGAAAGAGGCTCAATAAAGACCGTAGAGCCACTGGCAGAAATATCATGGACAAATCCTTTTACCTCGTTACGGTAGGCATCTTTGACGGGAACCACATAACGGTTATTACGAATGGTTACAATGGGTTCCATTACAAATTTAGAGGTATGGACAAAATGGTTCAAGGTATCTTTGATGTCATTTTCAATCTTTGTTTGTTCACGACGAATTTGAGCAAGTTTACTCGAAGCCTTGCTATCCAAAGTGTTTTCATCAAAAATGGCTAGTTGCAATTTTTGCAAAATACCAGGATTGGTATATAGCCTAGTAAAATATGGTTCCAAAGCCGTAAATTCCTCCATTGGAATTTGCTCATTGAAGAAATATGCTTTCAAATCAGCAGATAATTGCAAAACTTGCTCTAAATGAAGCAAAGAAGCAATGGACAAGGTTTGCCCGTTGCGAAGTGCCTTGATTTCAAAATTGGCAGAAGCAAGTGGAAAAAACGGAATACTAGACAAACGCTGGAGTAAGTAACTGGCTTGTCTGGTTTCTTCTAAGGCTAGTTCAATCTCATCACGATTGGTAAGCGGTTCAAGTGCTTGCCATTTTTCTTTTCCCATTTCGGTAACCGCAAAGGCTGAAAAAATAGCAAGGATTTTATCGTATTCCAATTTAGTATCATTCTTTTTCATTTGGTTTCTCCTTCAAAATCTAGGTATATTATGCCACGAATTTGCGAAAAAAACAAGATGGGACAAGGGAAAAGCAAGCAGACGGTTTTGAAAATATTGACAATTTCACCTGAAATGTGGTAAAATATCAGTATTGAGAGAGGCGCAAGGTTTAAGAGTAACCTGTAAGAAAACGGAGAATTGCTTACAGGCGAAAGGAAAACTTGCCGAAATTTAGAAAGAAACTCCGGGTCTTTCTAGGTTGGGCTAATGCAAAATATGTATTAGACTGTCACAAATAAAATTGTGGAGTGCTGTCAATCGATTATGAGAAGATATATTGTTTTTATCATAAGTGGTTTGCGCATTCTTTATGCCTACCATTTTTTTTGTACGAAAAAATGGAGGTAGAAAGAGAGGGAAAAAAGCAATGGAAAGAGAAAAGTTTTTAACGATACTACATGAACTACAACGTGTATGTCGTGCCATCAATGCAGAAGAATTAGAAGAAAGGGGAGATACACCAGTTATTTACGAAGTACTACAATTTTCAGAATTAGCAAGACAAAGAGATAGCATACAAAGGATTGCTGACTTCTATAACCATAACTGGCTTGGCAATACTGAGTTTATCCATATTCCAGATTTTGAACAAACGTTGAGGAATTGCCAGAGTTATCCGGTTTTAATTGCAAGACAACAAGAAACGGGAGAGTTATTAGGAATTTCAACGATTAAATATGGCGAAAATACAGATGACCAAATTGCCCCATATTATCCAGCAGAATATACGAGTTACTTTTCCATTACTGGAATTTTGGTCAAAAAAGATAATCCGTATCGAGGAATTGGAAAAAAGATTAACGAAATTGCACTACGAGGTGCCTATGCTTATGAAAAATCTTATCCTGGTACAAAACTAATGGAGGAAATTGATTGTCGAAATAAAAATAGCCTACAAGCATTAGCATGTGCAACGGAACGTATCAATCAAGGACAAAAAATTGGAGAAGGTATCGAACTTCCTGTCCATATTTTAGGATATTATGAGCTACGTGATAAAGAAAATGGACAATTACTAGAAGCACCAACCTTAGTTGTGGAAGTCGATTTAGCCGGAAGAGAAGTTCAAGCAAAAGAACAAGAGGAAAGAAGATTATCTTATACAAGAGAGGGAGAAGGAAACGAGTTATATGCCCACATTTTGCAGACTTTGAAAGAACAATTTCGTAAATTTGGTTTCCATCAGCCAGTTATCCATGAAGATGTTGGCTGTGGAATGGTAACCTTTAACCCGCTACAAGACGTAAGAAGTTGCCATATCTCCAATATTCGTATTGAAGAAAATGGAACAGCCCAAGGAAATGACCGAAGACCAGTCGACGATAGTACAATTCATAATTCAATGGAGCCAATGATAGATATTGGATTAGAGGAGGAAGAAAATGAGATATAGAACGATTGATTTTTTTAAGGAAATTGCTCAAATTCCTCGTGAGTCTGGAAATGAAGTGCAAATTGCAGAATATTTATGCGAATTTGCAAGAGCCAGAAACTTGCCCTATACCAAAGACCAATACAACAATGTTATCATTTGTAAGAGAACAGCAGATGTACCAGCAGTCATGTTACAAGCACATATGGATATGGTGTGCGAAAAAGAGCCAAACCGCTCGATGGATTTTTCCAAAGAGCCAATCGAAATCATCGAAGAAAATGGCTATTTAAGAGCCAATGGTACAACACTTGGTGCAGATAATGGAATTGGGATGGCACAAATCCTAAATGTACTCGATACCAAAGAGCAATGCAATATTGAGGCTATTTTTACCGTGTCCGAAGAAACCAGTATGGTAGGAGCCGAAAACATTGATGTGTCTTCTTTGCAAGGAACACAAATGCTCAATTTAGATGGCTTTGAAGAGCATACAGTATTGATTGAAAGTGCAGGCTTCTGGGATATTGTCATACCAATGCAATTTGCAAGAAAAAAGATAGTACAAGAGAACTACTATCAAATTCAGTTATCTGGGTTATTAGGTGGACATTCTGGAACAGAGATTGCCAAGAACAGAGGAAATGCAAGCCAGCTATTAGCCGAATTGCTTTTGCAAATTCCAGAGTTGCATCTTAGTACGTTCCTAGGAGGAACCAAGTTTAATGTAATTCCTTCCCAAGCAGTAGCAATCATTGGAACAAGCCAAGACCAACAGCAAATAGACAGGTTTGTCAGCACATTTGGAAAAGAAAAGCAAAAATTGTATCCAACCTTAGAATTTTCGGTAACGAAGCAAGAACAGGTAGAAGCGGTACTAAGCAAGGAAGATACCCAAGAATTTTTGCAGAAAATAGCGGAGTTTCGCCATGGGGTATTTTACCAAAATGCAAGAGAAGAAGTAACTTCTTCCATCAATCTAGGCGTAGTAGACTTACAAGAGCAAGTCTTAAAAATTGGAATGCGAAGTTCGCAAAAAGAAGAAGCCCAAGAGGTATTAGAATATATGCGTTCATATTTTACCAATGACCATTTTACTTTTACCATCTTAAGTTCCCAACCAGGTTTTGCAACAACAGAGAATGCAAAAATTGTACAAGCACTAAAAAGAGCCTATTCTAAAATTGGAGCGAAAGAAGAACTTGTCATAAAATCGGTTCATGTTACCGTAGAAACTGGATTTTTCAAAGAAAAGATACCAAATTTGGAAGTAGCTATCCTTTCACCGAAAATCTTAGGAGCCCATACACCAAAGGAATGTGTAAGTATTGCATCTGTGGAAGAGTGCGACCGATGGCTTTCGCAGGTATTAGAAGATTTACAAAACCAAAAGGCTTACTAGAAAAGTAAGCCTTTTGGGAGTTACCGTCGAAAATTCGGAAAAATAGTCTTGCAATCCGAAAAAAAGTGTGGTAGGATAATACTATCGTAAGATTAAAAAAAAACCGCAAAGGCATTTTTTTTAATCTTTTTTTTGTTTTTATGGGAGAAAAGGGAGGAAGAAAATATGAAGACAAAATATGTATTTGTAACAGGTGGCGTTGTATCTGGACTTGGAAAAGGAATTACAGCAGCCTCACTTGGAAGATTGCTAAAGAACCGAGGATACAAAATCGTTAATCAAAAATTTGATCCATATATCAACATTGACCCAGGAACGATGAATCCGTATGAACATGGAGAAGTATTTGTAACCGATGATGGAGCCGAAACTGACTTGGACTTAGGACATTATGAAAGATTTACTGATGAGAGTTTAACTGCAAATTCTAGCATTACCAGTGGAAAGATTTTTGCTGAAGTAATTGATAAAGAAAGAAAAGGAGATTATCTTGGTAAAACTGTTCAAATTATTCCACACGTAACCGACGCAATTAAAGAGAAAATCTATAAATTTGAAGAAAGTAATATCGATATTGTCATTACCGAAATTGGTGGAACTGTTGGAGATATTGAAGGCCAAGCCATGATAGAAGCTATCCGCCAAGTAGGAATTGAGCAAAGCCCAGAAGATGTTGTCTTTATTCATGTTACACTTCTCCCATACATTACAGGCTCAAATGAACTAAAATCCAAGCCAACCCAACACTCTGTAAAACTATTACAACAATGTGGAATTAACCCCAATATCTTGGTATGCCGTGCGGATGCACCAATTCCAGAGAATATGAAGGAAAAAATTGCGCTATTCTGTAATGTACGTAAAGAAAATGTGATTGAAAACCGTACGGTTAATGTTCTTTACCAAGCACCAATTATGCTCGAAGAAGAAGGACTAGCACAAGCCGTCTGCAAGCAATTAAGATTAGAAAATTCAGAACCACACAATGAAGAGTGGGAACAAATGGCAAAGCGTATCGAGAACTTGAAAGAAAACAAGTTGAACATTGCCTTAGTTGGAAAATATACCAAACTAGACGACTCCTATATTTCTGTGATTGAAAGTATCAAGCATGGTGGATATATGCATAATACCATTGTCCATATTGATTTAGTAGATAGTGAAAGAATTACAAAAGAGAATGTAGCAGAAAAACTACGTAAATATGATGGAATTATTGTGCCAGGCGGTTTTGGTAGTCGAGGTATTGATGGTATGATAGAAGCCATTCGTTATGTACGTGAAAACAAAGTGCCATTTTTGGGCATTTGTTTAGGAATGCAAATGGCAGTCATGGAATTTGCAAAAAATGTGTTGCATTTAGAAGATGTAAACTCCGAAGAATTTGATCCAAAATGTAAGAACCCAGTTATTCATATCATGGAAACACAAAAAGCAGTGAAGAAAAAAGGCGGAACGATGCGCCTTGGTGCTTATCCTTGCGCATTAAAAGAAGGCAGTTATGCACGTGAGATTTATGGACAGCCAGAAATTAGTGAAAGACATCGCCATCGTTTTGAATATAACAACGCTTATCGTGAGGTAATGGAAAAAGCGGGACTTGAAATTGTAGGAACATCCCCAGACGGAGAATTAGTTGAAATGGTAGAAATCAAAGACCATCCATTCTTTGTAGGAGGACAATTCCATCCAGAGTTCAAATCTCGTCCAGATCGTCCACAACCACTTTTTGCCGAGTTAGTGAAAAAAGCATTAGAGCGTAAACAAGAAGAAATGTGAATGTTTTGTGAAAAATGAGAAAAGATATTGACATTCCAAAAAAAAGGGTATAAATTATTAGCAGTCTAATAGACAGACTGCTAATATTTTTTGGAGGCATATCTCATAACCCTTTTGCATAGAATGGAAAGAGCGGAGTTATGCGAAAAAAGGAGGTATATATATGTTAAAACCATTAGGAAACAGAGTGGTTGTAAAAATGAGCAAGGCAGAGGAAACAACAAAAAGTGGAATTATCTTAGCAAGTTCTGCGAAAGAAAAACCACAAATTGCAGAAGTTGTGGAAGTAGGTCCAGGCGAAGAAATCGACGGAAAGGTTTGCACAATGCATGTCAAAAAAGGAGACAAAGTTGTGATGAGCAAATATACTGGAACCGAAGTGAAGTACGACGGAGAAGAATATATTATTGTAAAAGAAGACGACATTTTAGCGATTGTTCAATAAAACAAAATGAAAAAAGAAAGGAAATGATAGAAAATGGCAAAAGAAATTAAATTTGGAGAAGATGCTCGTAAAAGTTTGATGAATGGAGTCAATAAATTAGCAGATACCGTAAAAGTAACGCTAGGACCAAAGGGAAGGAATGTAGTATTAGATAAAAAGTTTGGTGCGCCACTTATTACCAATGATGGAGTAACCATTGCAAAGGAAATTGAATTAGATGATCCGTTTGAAAATATGGGGGCACAATTGGTAAAAGAAGTTTCTACCAAAACCAATGATGTAGCAGGAGATGGAACTACAACTGCAACGGTTTTGGCACAAAGCATGATTCGTGAAGGTGTTAAAAATGTAGCAGCAGGTGGTGACCCAATGGCAATCAAAAGAGGAATGGATAAAGCTGTGAAAGCTGCAGTAGAAGGGCTAAAAGGAATTAGCTCACCAGTGCAAGGAAAAGAAGATATTGCAAGAGTTGCTTCTATTTCAGCAAACAATGAAGAAGTAGGAGAACTCATTTCAGAAGCCATGGAGAAAGTATCCAAAGATGGTGTGATTACTATTGAGGAGTCCAAAACTTCGCAAACTGAATTAAATGTAGTAGAGGGTATGCAATTTGATAAAGGCTATGTTTCTCCATATTTAGTAACTGATACCGAGAAAATGGAAGCCGTTCTAGAAAATCCATACATACTCATTACGGATAAAAAAATCAGTAATATTCAAGAAATATTACCACTACTAGAAGCATTAATGCAACAATCTGGCAAACTCCTTATGATATGTGATGATGTAGAAAGTGAAGCATTATCTACGTTAGTATTAAACAAATTAAGAGGTGTACTCAATGTTGTTGCAGTTAAGGCACCAGGTTATGGAGATAAGAGAAAAGAAATGCTACAAGATATTGCGATTTTAACTGGTGGCGAGGTCATTACATCAGATTTAGGCTTAGAATTAAAAGATACCCAAGTAGAGCAACTTGGCCGTGCAAAACAAATCAAAGTACAAAAAGAAAATACCATTATTGTAGATGGTATGGGAGATAAACAAGCCATTGCAGACAGAGTAGGACAAATTCGCGCACAACTACAAGAAGAAAAAAGCGATTATGAGAAAGAAAAACTACAAGAAAGACTAGCCAAAATTGCTGGTGGTGTAGCAGTTATCGGTGTAGGCGCAGCAACCGAAGTAGAAATGAAAGACAAAAAACTAAGAATTGAAGACGCATTATCTGCTACAAGAGCAGCAGTTGAAGAAGGTATTGTAGCAGGTGGTGGAACTGCATTTGTCAACATTATTCCAAAGGTAGAAGCACTTGCTAAAGAACTAAGTGGAGATGAAAAACTAGGTGCAAAGATTATTCTAAAAGCCTTAGAAGAGCCAGTTCGTCAAATCGCTGTCAATGCAGGATTAGAACCAGCCGTTATCTTACAAAAAGTAAAAGAAAGCAAAGAAGGCATTGGATTTAATGCAGCAAGTGAAGAATATGTAGATATGAAGAAAACAGGAATTGTAGACCCAACAAAAGTATCTCGTAGTGCTTTACAAAATGCAGCATCGATTGCATCCATGGTACTTACCACAGAAAGCATTGTAACTGACAAAAAAGAAGAAAAAGAATGTAATTGTGGTGGACACGACGACGCAGGAGCAATGGGCGGAATGTATTAAAAACGAACAAAAGGGAGCAAACAAATTGCTCTCTTTTTGTTTGCAATATAAAAAACGAACACAAAAAAATGTTTGCAAAATATAAAGCGGATAAACACAGATATATCAAGCAATACGAGAAAGTAAAACAAAACACAAGAAAAAAATTTGAAAAAAGTATTGACAAGAAAATAGAAAAAAGTTAAAATAAAAAACGAACAAGAGTTTAGCGAAAAACTATTCGAAAAGGAGGAGCCAAAAATGAACCTAACAAAAAATAGAAGTGAAGTAATAACCTATTCCATTAACAAAAATAGCAACCATAATTTAAGTATCTCTGTGCAAGGTGGAGAAGTAACCGTCATGGCTCCTTGGTATCTAACACAAAACAAAATTCAAGAAGTTGTAGACGAAAAAAGAGCATGGATACTCAAAAAATTAGAAGAATACGAGGAAAGCAAAAAAGCAGTCATTGCACCAGATAAAAGTCGTGTTCAATTATTCGGACAAATATACCAAGTCGAATTAAGATACAAGATGGTAAACTTGCCAGAAGTAAATTTAGAAGGAAATAAAATTCTACTTACAGTACCAAACAAATATCGTAAAATGGATAGTGAAAAAGTGTTAGATGCTTTATTAGACAAAATGTATTCCTCTATTGCAGAAAAAGAAGTAGAAAGAGCAATGGAAAAAACGAGAATTCGTTTAGGTTTTGCACCAGAAGATTTTCAAATCTGCAAAATGAAAAATGTATTGGGAAAATGCACACCAGAAAGAACAATTGTAATTAACCCGGACATTGTAAAATTTAGCAGAGAAACCATCGAATATGTAGTACTTCATGAGTACTGCCATCTAAAATATAAAAACCATTCTAAATATTTTCATAGAGAAGTAGCAAAATACTTGCCTACTTACAAAAATTTTCAAGACGCGATTTCTAATTATCAATATTAGAAATATATTACCCAATAACCCCTAAAAGAAGTAAGTCATGTTTCCGTGTTTGACTTACTTTTTCTTATGCAATATGTCGAAAAAAAGTTATACGAAAATAGAAAGAAATCTAGTATAATACAAATTGATAAGATGAACAATAAAAAGACTAGAGGTTAGGACTCTAGTCTTTTTATGTACGAAGAAAACTCAGTTGAACATTTTGAGTATGTCTTCCATCTTCTTCAATACATAGGCTCTGATGAATATTTTTATTAAGTTTATCATGATTTATTCGCCTCTTTTCTACAAAGGAGGCAAATAAAATGAACAAAGTTATTATATGGTAGAATGGAAAATATTTCAGAATGCAAAACCGGATAAGCACGAATTATGGCATAAAAAGTGCAAAACTGAAGTAGGAAAGAAAAACCACAAAAACCAACAACACAAAAATGAAAAACACAACAGCTACAACATACACAAAATGTGTACGAAATGTACTCAAATTTAATAATAGCAAGGAAAAGCACTAGTAGTAACAATAGTCGTGCTCATTATCCTTGCCGGAATAACGCTTAATGCAGTCATAGGAGAAGATGGCATTATTTTGCAAGCAAAGAATACGAAGAACCTAGTAACCAACGAAACAACCTATGATAACCAACAACTAGCACAACTGCAAAATGAGTTAAAAGATAACGGCTTGTATAGTGGGATAGGTATTATACCAGGAACTGATACAGGAGGAAGTTCGGAAGGAGGAGAAAATGGAACTGGTGGAGGGCATACTAACTCTGGAGGACAAACCAACTCTGGAAGTAGTACCAATGAAAATACCAGTACCGGAAGACCAGTTGATCCAAATAAGAATAATCAAACAGGAGGAGTAACAGGAGAGACAGCCCAGGACCCAACGATCCGAGTATTAGAAGGAGAAGAAGTAGCAGCAAGTTTTTATCGAAGTGATGTAACGTTGCAAATCCTAACGCAAGATAAAACCCAGAGAATAAAATATATTCTCACGACGACAGTAAAAGAAGTACAGGATGAACTTTATCCGAGTGGACTAATTCGAGAATTAGACATCGAAAATGGAGGAACCTTAACCCTAACGAAAGATGGAGAATATACCATAACAGCGTATGCCTATGATACAGCAGGAAATAAATCGAATGCAACGGTAATGTGGCTAAAGAAAGCAACGGAAATAACACTTGAAAATGGAATAGACTTAACAGTAGTAAGTGGAAATGTAGGAGAGAATGGCTGGTATACAAGTAATATAACCTTGAGAGTAATGACAACAGATAATGGATCAAGTAGAGTAACTTATCGAGTAAGAGGAAAGTCATATAGTAATGGAACAATTGGAAATTTAGAATTTGATGCAGGGCAAAATATTGATACGCAAGAAGTAGAGATTGGAAATGGAACGACCTTTAAGATTGTATTAGATGGAGATTTTCAAATAACAGCATATACGTATGATGCAGGAGGA
>Ga0137297_11217_pt1 | contig 15491 bp, 14 predicted proteins | sample RamsorincwithD2O_FD_97191 | JGI IMG/M metagenome (GOLD analysis project Ga0137297, IMG submission 97191) | Mouse cecal microbial communities from Vienna, Austria - Mucin amended with D2O | ecosystem: Host-associated > Mammals > Digestive system > Large intestine > Cecum | place: Austria: Vienna... | reverse complement strand
TGGAAGAGGCGATTCTGGCTCAGCAGAGTGCAGAGACCATTAAGGTGATTGTGGAGCCATAGGGGTAAGTATATGGGGAACACAGCTATGTGCTTCGGGCTTAGGCTGCCAGGACGGATATGTGAATTTTATTCGTATTCTACATGAGAAGGAGGCAAGTGATGGAAGGAAAAATGAAAGTAGCAATTATGACAGGAATCGGGGAGATGGCCTTTGAAGAGAGGGATATTCCCAAAGCAAAGGATGACGAGGTCCTGGTAAAGCTGGAATATGTGGGGATATGCGGCAGCGACATGCATTACTATGAGACAGGAGCCATCGGAGATTATGTTGTGAAGCCGCCCTTTGTTCTCGGACATGAGCCGGGAGGAACAGTTGTGGAGGTTGGAAAGGATGTAAAGCATCTGAAGGTTGGAGACAGGGTAGCTTTAGAGCCTGGGAAGACCTGCGGGCATTGCCAGTTCTGTAAGGAAGGAAAATATAATCTCTGCCCGGATGTTATCTTCTTTGCGACGCCTCCGGTTGACGGTGTTTTCCAGGAGTATGTGGCCCATGAGGCAGATCTGTGTTTTAAGCTTCCGGATAATGTCAGTACCCTGGAGGGTGCTTTGATCGAGCCGCTGGCGGTTGGGTTCCATGCCGCCATTCAGGGAGACGCCCATCTGGGACAGAAGGCGGTTGTCATGGGTTCCGGATGTATCGGACTTGTGTCTATGATGGCGTTGAAGGCAAGAGGGGTTTCAGAAGTATATGTGGTGGATGTGATGGATAAGCGTCTGGAAAAGGCCATGGAGCTGGGAGCAACGGCGGTAATCAACGGGGCGAAAGAGGATGTGGCGGAGCGGATCAGCCAGCTTACCCACGGGGAAGGCGTGGATCTGGCCATCGAGACAGCCGGAACGGAGATCACTACCAGACAGGCGATTCAGGTTGTAAAGAAGGGGTCTGTGATTGTGCTTGTGGGGTACAGCAAGACCGGGGAGATGACTCTTCCTATGAGTATAGTGCTGGATAAGGAGCTGACATTTAAGACGGTGTTCCGGTATCGGCACATTTATCCTATGGCCATTGATGCGGTGGCCTCGGGGAAGGTAAACTTAAAAGGGATTGTGACCCATGAATTTACCTTGGATGAGGTGCCGAAAGCTATGGACTACAGCATGCACAATAAAGCGGATATTGTGAAGGCTGTGATTAAGGTATCATAGAGAAGCTTTTAGGGACTCTGAGAGGACAGAAAAAGGAGGAGTTTTAAATGGGACTTTTAAAGGTAGGCGTAAGTGCGGCCCAGAGTGTGCTGGCTGACCAGTGGAGGGAATATTTTTACTGTCCGTCCATGGCTGCGGATGTGCTGGTAAAAAAGGGGGAAAAGCGCCAGGAGAAGAAGAATTTAAACAATAAGGGCAGTGACAATATTATTACCAACGGATCCGTGATCGCGGTGAATGAAGGCCAGTGCATGATTATCGTGGATCAGGGTGCCATCGCGGAGGTCTGTACAGAAGCGGGAGAATTTGTCTATGATACGTCTACAGAGCCTACGATTTTCTACGGCGGTTTCGGCGAGGGGCTTAAGAGGAGCTTCGAGCAGTTTAAAGTAAGATTTACATTCGGCGGCGGTATGGGGAAGGACCAGAGGGTTTATTTCTTTAACACCAAAGAGATCATGGGCAATAAATACGGTACGGCCAGCCCGGTGCCTTTCCGGGTGGTGGACAGGAATATCGGTTTGGATATTGATATCTCCATCCGGTGCCACGGCGAGTATTCATACAGGATCACAAATCCTATCTTGTTTTACAAAAATATCTGCGGCAATGTGGAGTCCGTGTATACAAGAGATAAGATTGATTCCCAGCTGAGAAGCGAGCTTCTGACGGCGCTTCAGCCTGCGTTTGCGAGGATTTCTGATATGGGAGTCCGCTACAGTGCCCTTCCGGGACATACGGCGGAGCTTTCCAATGCCCTCAACGAGGTTCTCTCGGATAAATGGGGAGGAAAGTATGGAATCGCTATCAGCGCTGTGGGAGTCAGCTCTGTAAAAGCGTCGGAAGAGGACGAGAAGATGATCAAGGAGCTGCAGAGGAATGCGACTTTGCGGAATCCCAATATGGCGGCGGCCCACCTGGTGGATGCCCAGGCCCAGGCCATGAAGTCTGCAGCGGCTAATACCAGCACCGGTCCTATGATGGCATTTGCAGGCATGAATATGGCAGGCAATGCAGGGGGGATGAATGCCCAGAACCTGTTTGCCATGGGCCAGCAGGGACAGTACGGGCAGCCAGCCGGAGGGCAGCAGCAGGGCCAGCAGGCAGGCGGCCAGCCAGGAAATACCGGCGGATGGACCTGCTCCTGCGGCGCTACGGGAAATACGGGGAAATTCTGCTCTGAGTGCGGCAAACCGAGACCTGAGGAGGACGGATTCTGGATCTGCTCCTGCGGTGCCAAAAATAAAGGGAAATTCTGTTCTGAGTGCGGCAAACCCAAGCCGGCCGGAGTTCCCCAGTATAAGTGCGACAAGTGCGGGTGGGAGCCAAAAGACCCCACCAAGCCGCCGAAATTCTGTCCTGAATGCGGGGATCCCTTTGACGGCGGGGACATAAAGAGATAGGGACACTAGTGTCAGTACACTAGGGGGGAGAGCCTGCCGTCCGGTATTCTTTTGGCGACATATGATAGTAATCCCTGAAAATGCGGTGGAAATAGCTGGTGTTGTCATAGCCTACGGCTGCACAGATATCGGTGATGGGAAGGCGGGTACTCTGCAGCAGAAAGGCTGCCTGGTTCAGCCGTTTGATCTGGAGAAGCTCCTTGTAGGTCCGTCCCAGGAGCCGTTTGATTGTGCGGCTGAGCCAGGGCACCTCATAGCCCATGACAGCGGCCAGATCTGTCAGCTCCCCGTCCCGGTAGTTTTCATCGATGTAGCGCAGCACCTGGAAAATCAGCTGCTGGCTGTAGGAACCGGTATTGGAGTAAATACGGTCGGTGTGGTGCATCAGGTGAAGAAACAGAAGCCCCATGGTCACCTGGTTGACGCTGCGCTTGTTGGGCTGGTTGTTTAACAAGGTCCAAACCATGTTTTCCATCAGGTTCTGGATGGGGAGAACATCGGATACCTGAAAATGCAGGTAATTGCCGTAGCGGTTGTCCTGGCGGAGGCAGCTGATAAGGAAATCCCGAAGATAGTTTTCTTCTTCCCCGATCATGTGAAAAGCCGTATCGAAGAATTCAGGGAGAATGATGAAATTTACGGCGATGTCCGATTCAGCGGCAGGGAGGATTTCCTGGACTGCGTTCTGGTTCAGGAACAGCAGCTCCCCTGTTTTTAAAACCACCTGGTTTCCATCGATAATGTGGGTGGTCTGGCCCTGGCACATATAGATTACTTCCACGTAGTTGTGGCGGTGTCTGGGAAAATGGACGAAGCGGGTGTGTGGGCGGATTTGGATTAATTTGCCGTGGTCCAGCATTTTCCCACTGTCGATGATTAATTCTTTTGTCTGTGTGTACCGGGTGTGGTCGATCTCGCTGCGGCCGGAGAGGATTTCCTGCTCCTCCTCCGTGATGACGCTTAACCGGTTTATGAGATTCTGGTTCAAGGTGTGCTCCTTTTGCTGTACCATGTGCTTTTGGAGCTTCTCCTGGAGCTGCAAAGGGCAGGAGCAGGAAAGCTTCAGGAAGCGCATGCATCAGAACTTGACAGCGGTAACAGTATTTCTGTAACATATGGTATCACAAAATAGAGGATAGTGCAAATAAGGACGTAGTTTTTGGTGAACTACGTCCTTATTTTTTCGTGGAGGATTCGCTATAATAGAGACAAGGTGAGAAAGGAAAGAAGTCCTGCCTGCCGTGAAACGGGGGTGAAAGGAGAGGGGAAAGATGGAGAAATATTTTTTGGCTGTAGATATCGGGGCTTCCAGCGGCCGGCATATTCTGGGATGTGTGAAAGACGGCCGGATGGAGCTGGAAGAGATTTACCGGTTTCCCAACGGTATGAAGCCGGTGGACGGGCAGCTGTGCTGGGATGTGGAGGAGCTGTTTGCCCACATTAAGGCGGGAATGAAAAGGTGCAAGGAGCTTGGAAAGATACCGGTCAGCTTAGGGATTGATACCTGGGCGGTGGATTATGTGCTGCTGGATGAGCATGACAGGATTGTGGGGAATACAGTTGGATACCGGGATGGCCGGACCAAAGGGATGGATACCCTGGTGTATCAGAAGATTCCTCTGGAGGAGCTGTATCAGAGAACCGGAATTCAGAAACAGATTTTCAATACCATCTATCAGTTTATGGCGGTGAAGGAACAGCATCCGGAGTATCTGGAGACGGCAAAGACCATGCTGATGATTCCGGACTATTTTCATTATCGTCTGACCGGGGTCAAGAAGCAGGAGTATACCAATGCCACCACCACCCAGCTGGTGAATCCCAGAACCAACACATGGGACTATGAGCTGATTGAGCGACTGGGGTATCCCCGGGAGTGGTTCGGCCCTCTTTCCATGCCAGGGACAGTAGTGGGCGAATTGACACCAAAGCTCCAGGCTGAGGTGGGATTTACCTGCCAGGTAGTGCTTCCGGCCACCCATGATACAGGGTCAGCGGTGCTGGCGGTGCCGTCCAATGCCTGGGATGTGCTGTATATCAGTTCAGGAACCTGGTCTCTCATGGGAACGGAGCGGATGGAGGCTGACTGTTCTCTGGAGAGCATGAAAAGGAACTTTACCAATGAAGGCGGGTATGAATATCGGTTCCGTTATCTGAAGAATATTATGGGGTTGTGGATGATTCAGTCTGTGAAGAAGGAGCTGGCGGCGGCAGGGCAGGATTATTCCTTCGGGGAGCTGTGCCAGATGGCGTCTCAGGAGACCATTTCTTCTCTGGTGGACTGCAATGATGACTGCTTCCTGGCTCCGGAAAGTATGATCCAGGCGGTGAAGGATTTCTGTGAAAAGGAAGGGCAGCAGGTGCCTGAAACGCCGGCTCAGCTGGGGGCAGTGATTTACAACAGCCTTGCCAGATGCTACGGGGAGACCGTCAGGGAGCTGGAGCAGGTGACAGGGAAGCATTACGGACAGGTACATATTGTAGGCGGCGGCGCCAATGCGGATTATCTGAACCGGCTGACGGCCAGGTATACGGGGAGGACGGTTTATGCAGGCCCTACAGAGGCTACGGCCATCGGAAATCTGGCGGCGCAGATGATCGGGGCGGGAGAGTACACAAGCCTGGCAGAGGCAAGGAAAGGTATCTTTGAGTCTTTTGAGATAAAAGAGTACCGGTAATCACAGGCAAGACAGTCTGAGAGCGGTGGAAAGGAGAAGGTATGGTAAGAAAAGGATTCAAGATGTTTTTGTATCCCGGTATGGCAGAGGAGTATGAGAAACGCCACAATGCCTTGTGGGATGAGATGAAGGATATGATTCATGAGTACGGCGGCCATAATTACTCTATTTATCTGGATAAGGAGACCAATGTCCTTTACGGGTATCTGGAGGTGGAGGATGAAGAGCGGTGGGCCAAATCGGCGGATACTCCCATCAACCGGAAATGGTGGGATTACATGGCGGATATAATGGAGACCAATGAGGACAACAGCCCGGTATGTGTGGATCTGACGCCGGTGTTTCATCTGGATTGAGCAAGAAAAATATTTTATTTTATAAGGAGGAAGTCACATGACAATCAGGGAAAAGTATGAGGTGGCAAAGGAAGCATACAAGGGTATGGGAGTGGATACGGATGCGGCTTTGGAGGCTCTTAAGAAGATTCCGGTTTCCATGCATTGCTGGCAGGGGGATGATGTGGTTGGATTCGACGGGGCAGGAGCGCTGTCAGGCGGTATTCAGACCACAGGCAATTATCCGGGAAAGGCTGCCACACCGGAGGAGCTGATGGCGGATATCGATGAGGCTTTAAGCCTGATTCCGGGGAAACACCGTATTAATCTTCATGCAAGCTATGCTATTTTTGAGGACGGGCAGGCTGTGGACAGAGATAAGATTGAGCCCAGGCACTTTGCAAAATGGGTGGAGTTTGCAAAGGAAAGAGGGCTGGGGATTGATTTTAACCCTACCTGCTTCTCTCATCCCAAGGCAGAGAACGGAACCCTGTCCAGTGAGATCCCTGAAGTGCGGAAGTTCTGGATCGACCACTGCAAGGCGTGTTTAAGGATTTCGGAATACATTGCAACAGAGCTGGATAAGCCGGTGACTGTCAATATCTGGATTCCCGACGGGTTTAAGGATATTCCGGCAGACCGGACAGCTCCCAGAGCAAGGCTGAAGGACTCCCTGGATCAGATCATTTCCATTGATTATGACAGAAGCAAGGTGTTTGTGGCGGTTGAGTCCAAGGTGTTTGGAATCGGTATGGAAAGCTATACCGTAGGTTCTCACGAGTTTTATATGAATTATGCGGCTAAGAATGATCTTCTGTGCCTTTTGGACAACGGGCATTATCATCCGACGGAAGTGGTTTCCGACAAGATTCCGTCTATGCTCCTGTTCTTTGACAAGGTGGCTCTCCATGTGACAAGATCTGTGCGCTGGGACAGCGACCATGTGGTGCTGTTTGACGATGAGACAAGGGAGATTGCCAAGGAGATTGTGAGAAACGGTGCAGATCGGGTTCTTTTGGCCCTGGATTTCTTTGATGCCAGCATCAACCGTATTTCCGCATGGGTAGTGGGCATGAGGAACATGCAGAAGGCTTTGCTGTACGCGCTGCTCCAGCCTGGCAAGGAGATGGCAGTCCTGCAGGAGGAGAGAAACTTTACCAAGCTTATGATGATGTCTGAGGAGCTGAAGTGCTATCCCTTCGGTGATGTGTGGAATTATTTCTGTGAGCTTAACGGGGTTCCGGCCAAGGAAGACTGGTTTGAGGAAGTCCTGGCTTATGAGAGAGATGTTTTAAGCAAGAGACAGTAGTGAGCTGGCAAGACGGGGCAGCAGGAAAACAGGAATATGACAGCTGAACGGAACGGGGCAACAGGAGAATAAGGATATGGCAGACAGATGGACTGCAGCAGGAAAGAAACAGGAACAAAAGTATGCAGGAGAAGGAAAGGCAGGATAAACACATGAAGGTTTTAGAAGCAGGATTCGTGCAGGGATTTATCCGGATGTGCGATGATGGATTTAAACAGAATTGGCATGAGAGAAACGGCGGCAATTTAAGCTACCGCATAAAGACAGAGGAAATAGAGTCTGTGAAAGAGGAGCTGTCCTATGAAAATCCATGGCAGGCCATCGGAACCAGTGTTCCAAAGCTTGCAGGGGAGTATTTTCTGGTGACTGGAAGCGGCAAATATTTCCGCAACGTGATTTTGGACGCTGCAGCCAATATCTGTATCATTGAGGTGGATGATAAGGGAGAGAATTTCCGGATCTGCTGGGGACTGGTGAACGGAGGCAGACCTACCAGTGAGCTGCCGTCCCATCTGATGAACCATGAGGTGAAGAAGGCGGCTACCGGCGGCAGGCACAGGGTCATCTATCATGCCCACCCGACCAACACCATTGCGCTGACTTTCGTATTGCCTTTGGAGGATAAGGTGTTTACGAGAGAGCTTTGGGAGATGGCTACAGAATGTCCGGTAGTGTTCCCGGATGGCGTAGGTGTAGTAGGATGGATGGTGCCAGGGGGCAGGGATATCGCTGTGGCTACCAGCGAACTGATGAAGAAGTACGATGTGGCCATCTGGGCCCATCACGGTATGTTCTGCTCCGGGGAGGATTTTGATCTGACCTTTGGCCTGATGCATACGGTGGAGAAATCTGCTGAGATATTGGTGAAGGTGCTGTCTATCCGGCCGGATAAGCTGCAGACGATCTCTCCTCAGAATTTCAGGGATTTGGCTGTAGATTTTAAGGTGACGCTGCCGGAAGAATTTTTGTATGAGAAATAGAGATAAGCGAGCCCAGGATACCAACTCTATCCTGGGCTTTGCTTTGATGCTAAGAAGACGGAAGGCTTTGGCATTGCTCTGTAAACCAAGCATCCGCTATTTGCGCTGCTGCGCTGCCAGCCATTGGAACCGGGTAACAGGCTTTCCAGCCAGTATGACCGGCTGGCCGTCAAAATCATAATTTTCCTTGTCTGCCAGCCCTAATGTCCAACAGGCATGGTTAACTATTTTAAAGGGAGGACGGTCATTGATGTAAGTAAGATGAACATTTTTTGCACCTGCATCCTTCAGTCTATGATAGGTGGGGACAGAAGTCTCTTCAGGATTTACCACACTGTCTGTCATGGCGTGAAACATCCAGACAGGTATGTGGCAGATGGAGGAAATCTGCTGGTTGGTAATCGTTTCATCGTAGAGGGCTTCACACATGGGATAGGCGGCTGCGAAGAAATCAGGGTAATCAATCAGCATTCTCATAGTCATGAATCCGCCGTTTGAGCATCCGCCGATGTAAATCCGATTCCGGTCAATCTCATGGATTTGGACAAATTCATCAATCAGTGCTTTCAGGGCAGAGACATACATACTTTTTCCGGTACGTCCGTAGGTATGGGAGCCGTCGTCCATCCACATGGTAGGGCATTGGGGAGCCAGCACCCATGCAGCGCCGAAATAATCCTGTACTTTATCGGAAGACAGGGCTACCACCTCATTGCCCATATATGCGATTCGCGGATCTGTGCCGCCTTCCCCGGCGCCGTGAAGCCAGATAATCAGAGGCCGCCTGCCATTGCCTTTGGGGGTGAAAAAGCCGTATCTCAGCGGAAGCTTTTCATAAGAAGATATGCCGTGGCTCCACATGCTTGTCTGTGGACAGAGGATGTCTCCCGGCTCATCAAATACCATACCGACCATAACGCCTAATTCTTTTGTCTGCGTCACACGGAAAATGCAGTCCACAAATTTGCTGTGATCCAATGAACCTACAATGGTCTTGGAAAGCCAGTCGTTCATGTCAAGCTCCAGGGTGATAAATCTGCTTTTCCGTACAGGTTCTCCATCTTTGGTGGAGGGATAAGCTGCCAGAATTGTGCGGTAGCCTGCAGATTTTTTCAATTCTTTTTCATACCATACCGGGCGGGAACAGACGATATCGCCATGTTCATCCCTGCGCTCCGTATACACAGAGAAACAGTCTTTTTTTACATCTAACAGATCAGCTTCCTCCGGAAGGTGAAGGATCAGCCGCCTTACCTGAGTTCCCAGTTCGTTTACATACCATTCCATATCGTATGAATACATGTCATTCCTCCTGCTTTTATATAATGATTACCAGTCAAAAACTCTGCCTGTCTGCTTTTCTTCCATATGGTAATAGGTACCCTCTTTTATGGGACGACCTGTTTTTTCGCTCATTACAATCAGAAGCCAGTCCTCCTTGGGGCCGGAGGAAGGAGCGCATACATGAATACCGCCCTCTGTAACAGGGACAGTATCTGCCTGTGCAGTATGACATTTTCCATCCCGCGGATTCCACCACCAGATATATACCTGGTTTTCAGACAAATGAAGCCGGTCTGTTCTCAGTACACAGCTTCCGCCGCTGGGAAGATATGCGCACAGAAATCTGCCTTCAGGGTGTACACATGCCTGGATATGCTGATTCATGTCTTCAGACTGGCTTTCCTGTATGATAGATTCCTGGGATGGCAGACAGGTCATTGTATTTAAGGAGTCCATAAAATCCCTCAGATACTTCATCTGCTGTGACCCTTCAGAATCCAGGGCTTCAAACCAGCTGTTTTTCAAGACAGAAGTTTTCTCTTTTTCCGAGACGTTGCACCAGACACAGGAATGTCCGTATGTATGTCCGAATGACCCTGCTAACAGACTCCAGTATGCCCGCTTGCGAACCATCCAGGTGTCGTGGAAGGAATCGCCTGTAGGCGGCCAGGAGGTGGGCATCAGCTCATAGGCAGGCTCACCGTCCCACACTGGGCGAATATGAAAACGATCATATTCCGTTTTTACAAGCTGGTAATTTTTGGCTATGAGGCCGTGGCCGGACTGGAGCATGACAAAACGTATCCATGGCTCTTCCTCTGGCCAATAGGACAGGGAGGAGCATTCTCCGGTCTGCCTTTCATGGCAGGCGTGATAGGTTATGAGAAGATCATCCCATACCGGACCTGGGGTGCGGGAGTCAGCATCCTTTCCCGTAAGGCCCTTTGCAAGGCCTTCTGCCATGGATCGCCATACTTGTCTGTAATCAATGCCTTTGTGGACAGGCTGGCGGTCGCCTCCCAGGCACCAGATAATATGGTTTTTCTTTTGGTAGCGGTTTCCGATCCACTGTCCGTAACGGTATGCATTTTCTTCTGTGACGGTCTTTGGAAATGTTTTACCTGCCCAGTTGTCCCCCACAATCAGCTGTCCCCATGCCGGGAGCAGGAGGACATAAAAACCATAGGCTTCTGCTGTATCTAAGATCCAATCCAGATATTTAAAATAGGCTTCATTAGGGGTGTCGAGGCAATCGTTGAGAAGCGCTTTCTCACCTGCCGGAGTTCGCATCTCTACATCCATCTCAGGGTCAAGAGCCACAATCTGCAGCACCGTAAAACCCTGACTTTTCCGTTTCTGCATTAGGTAGGTGACATCATCCCATTTCATGCGCTGAGGCATAGTCCACACGGTGTCTGCCAGCCAGACAAATGGCGTGTTGTCGCTTTTGACGAAGTAGCGTCCATTTTCAGATATTTTTAACTTTTCCATGGAGTTATGTTTCCTTTCTATTGTTTTTGAAAGAAATATTGGCGGATTTCTTTGTTATAGTAAGTATAACATGGCTTGATTTAAAATTCAACTAAAAAATTTAATTACTATTTAGAAAATTTATTAAATAGTTTAACACAAAGAAATGGACGCTGGAAAGAGAGAGGTCATTTAATTAATGCTTTACACCCTATCCGCTATCAACTATAATAAAGGAACTAATAACGCTTCCATAAAAGGAGAAATCACATGATAAAAGAACAAAAAATCGACGAGTTTTTAGAGGCCTTAAGTTCCAGACAGCCGGTTCCCGGCGGCGGCGGAGCATCAGCCCTCTCCGGTGCATTGGCGTCGGCCCTGGGGTTGATGGTAGGGAATCTGACTGTGGGAAAGAAGAAATATGCGGACGTGGAAGAAGAGGTTCAGGGTATGATGAGACGCCTGGAGCAGCTTCAGAAGGACATGGCCTCTCTGGCGGACCGGGATGCAAAAGTTTTTGCCCCTCTGGCAGCAGCCTATGGGCTTCCCTCCGGTACGGAAGAGGAACGGGCTCATAAGGAACAGGTGATGGAGAAGAATCTTTTGGCGGCAAGCCTGGTTCCCATGGAGATTATGGAAAAAGCGTACGAGATGCTTGAGCTGCTGGCCGGACTTGAGCAGAAGGGAAGCGTGATGGCGGTCAGCGATGTGGGGGTGGCGGTGCAGTTTGCAAGGACAGCCCTTACAGGAGCGGTGATGAATGTGTATATCAATACGAAATCCATGAAGAACCGTGACAAGGCGGAAGAGTTAAATCAGAAAGCTGACCGTTTGATGGAGGAAGGGACGAAGCAGGCAGATACGATTTATGATAAAGTGCAGAAGCGTCTGAGAAAAGTTTAAGCTCAAAAGGGTTACACAGTTATGCTGTGCAGCCGGAGAACAGTGAAACATAACAGGATGATATGAGAGGACATGGCATGAGAATATTAAAGGGGGCAGAGGTTTCTGCCAGAATAAAAGAACAGGTTAGGGAAGAATTGGAGAAATTGCAGGTAAAAAGACCTGGTTTTGTGCCGAAGCTGGCCATTGTACGTGTAGGGGAAAATCCGGATGACGTGTCTTATGAGCGGGGAGCCATAAAGAAAATGGAAAATTTCGGCCTGCGGGCTCAGTCCTATACATTTCCCAAGGATATCAGCAATGAGGAGTTTAAGGCCGGATTTAAGGCGATTAATGAGGATCCGGATGTAGCTGGAATTTTGCTGTTGAAACCTCTGCCTAAACAGATTCAGGAAAAGGAAATCGATTGTATGATGAAACCAGAAAAGGATCTGGACGGGATCTCTCCGGTGAATATGGCGAAAATATTTATGGGAGATGACACAGGCTTTGCGCCCTGTACGGCGGAGGCAGTGGTCGAGGTGCTGAAAGCCAATGAGATTCCCATTGCAGGAAAAAGAGTGACCATCGTGGGGCGCAGCCTGATAGTGGGAAAACCATTGTCCATGCTGATGATGAAGGAGAACGGCACGGTGACCGTGTGCCATACAAAGACCCTTGACCTTCCCGGCACCTGCAGACAGGCAGAGATTCTGGTAGCAGCTGCCGGAAAGGCCAGGATGCTGGATGAAGCGTATGTGGGTCAGGATGCCGTGGTCATCGATGTGGGAATCCATGTGGATGAGGATGGGAAATTGTGCGGGGACGTGGATTTTGCTTCCATAGAACAGAAAGCGTCAGCGGCAACGCCGGTTCCCGGCGGCGTGGGGACGGTGACTACGGCGGTGCTGGCAAAGCATCTGGTGAGAGCCGGGATACGATGGGCAGAATGAGAGTAGGAAGAGGTTCCATCTATGAATAAAAAGAGAAAAGAAAAAATGGTCTTCCTTACCAGCAGTCCGGATGCCTCCTATCAGAAGGACGGAAAATGGGTAACAGGGCCTTTTACAGAGAAAAATGGATTTTTGGAGAGGTTTCGGAATGCCTGTCCTTTAAGACCAAGGGTTCTTTTGATTACGGCGACCCCGGATGAGCAGGAGAAGAATCAGGAGATGATCCAGTACTTTACCCGGGTATTTGCAGCCAGCAGGATCCAGGCGGAGGCCATGAGGCTTCTGGAACGCAGTACCATGGACCGGCTGGAAGAATGGATACCATCCAGTGATGTGGTCATTCTGGGCGGAGGCCATGTGCCGACCCAGAATCAGTTTTTCGCACAGATTGGATTGAGAGAGAAGCTTTCGGAGTTTGGCGGAGTCATTATGGGAATCAGCGCCGGAAGCATGAATTGTGCGGATATTGTCTATGCCCAGCCGGAGCTTGCCGGAGAGGCAGCTGACCCCGGGTATCAGCGTTTTCTAAAAGGCCTGGGTTTGACAAGACTGAATATCCTGCCCCACTATCAGATGGTAAAGGATTATACCCTGGACGGGCTTCGGCTTATGGAGGAGATTACTTATCCGGACAGTACAGGCAGGGAGTTCTATGCATTGGAAGACGGCAGTTATATTCTGTGTGCCGGCGGGAAGGAAACCCTGTATGGGAATGCCTACCGGATTGCAGACGGAATCTTTACTATGGTGTGCCGGGACGGGGAGTGGATAGAACTTTGAGAATTCCCCCTGAGATTGCAGCAAGGAGTTTGTGACTCCGAAGCAGCAGCCTTAGGGGGAAATTTTTATTCCAAAGCACTCTTCTTCACCTGCCCCAAAGCCCTGGACACAGGAGGAAGAAGGATGACGATAACCGTCAGAACTCCTTCTGCCAGAATATAGGAATAGTTATACACAATCGGATAAATGCTGGCTAAAGCCTGTGGGAAATTCTCCGGCATGTAATCCATCCAGTACAGATATCCGCCTATGGTATGGAAGAGGCCCCGGACCAGGATACCCAGAATGTAGCCCTTTACCAGCCCGTTTTTGGATTTGTGGAACAGTCCGGCAAGGCCCAGTCCGGCAAAGGCCAGCACGTAATCACAGCATACCTGGAACAGGGACAGGACGTAGGGCTCCTGTAAAAACTGGAGGATTCCGTAAGCCAGTCCGGTCATAACGCCTACTCCGGGGCCGTACCAGTAACCGATCAGGCAGATAAACAGCATGCTGAACAAGGTTATGGAGCCGCCGTAGGGCATGGAAAAGACCTTGATGTAGGATGTGAGAAAGGACAGCGCCATGGCGGCAGCACAGAATACCAGCTGCTTGGTGGAAAGCTTTTTGTGGGAACTGTTTTTGCTGCTTAGGAATGCAGCAGCTAAGATAAGAGCGGCCACGGCAATACCGCACAGGACATAGCCAAGGGTTGTCAGGCCGCCGTCAGGTGTAACAACAGACATAAAAAAATCCTCCTTTGCATGCACAGGAGGGGACTACTAAAAAGGTAAGTATATAGCTTCCTTACGCCGGTATTACCCGGTTCAAGTAGTGAGGGTCAGACAAATATGTCAATCTCAGCCATAACGGCTCCCCTAGCGTGTGGTTAGTATTTAATTCTTCATTAGTATACTGTATAAGAGAGGATATGTCAACATATTTAATTTTCAATCCTATTACGAAATCAAATGATAATCCGCCGCACATCTCTTCAAACCGTCTAAAGCAGTGCTGAACGTTATGCCATTCTTCTTCGCCTTATCACAGTTCATCCATAAGTTGTGCTTTGGAGGAATATTTTCTAACGTTACTTTTTTCCCCAATAAATCCATGAACTCCCGGGAAATATCATACATGGACACGGTTGTTTCACTTCCGAAATTGTATGCGCCGCCTGGCAGGGCGATCACTTTTTCCATGTTTTCTGCCACTTCTTTCAAATAGGTAATGCCTCTGTACTGTCTGGAACTGAATGAGACAGTTTCTTTCGCATTGAGAATATTCATAAAATAGTTGGAGCGCTTCAGATAGTAATCATACATCCATTCTGCACGCAGCATAACCGCATCCGGAATAAGCTCCAACACCCGTTTTTCCATCTCCAGCTTCTGCTGTGCATACAGATTCCCCGGCTTTGCCATATCCTCTGAATACGGTCCCTCTTCCCTGCAGCCGCTGTACACCTGATCGGAACTGAAGCAGATGAGCTTCCTGCCCTTTGATGCATGGGCCAGCAGAAGAGGAAGGCGTACATTGGCAATATAAGAGCCGTCCGGATCTGCCTGGCACGCTCCTATATCAGAGATAGCAGCAGTATGGACAATGACATCGGCACCGCTTTCTTCGATTATGGAATCGATGTATTCCTGGGTTGCATTGCGCAGCGACGGAGCGGCGATGGTATCCCTGCACATCTCCATGATTTTATGGCCCACAAATCCGTTTGCCCCTGTAACAAGTATCATGGTATCCTCCTTATAGTTAGCCTTTATTTATGGTACGGCTGTCCATAACATACCTAAATGCGAAAAATCTCGTAATATTATTTCAGACAGAACACCAAAAATGCTCTGTCTGAAATATTTAACTTATTTCTTTCAAGTAAGTTTCTGCAGTTTCTTCTGTCAGACCAAATTTCTCTCGAATCTTACTCAAGATAATTTCATCCGCTATCTGTAACTCTTTTAATGTAGATACCATAGCTACTATCCCTTTCCGAATTCCTTTCTCCTCCACACCCTTACTTAAATTACACATAAGCGACACCTCACTTTCCAATGTCTGAGTCATTCTGATATGAAAATCTTCCTCCAATATCTGGCACTTGTCCTGTGAACCTGTCTCCGTGGACAGAAGCACATTCAACAATTTCAATAAATCTGTACCCGAATCTCCCTCTTTCCCAAGACAAATCATGACAGCCGCCATCAAATCATAATCCGCTTTC
>Ga0137297_11214_pt1 | contig 15522 bp, 9 predicted proteins | sample RamsorincwithD2O_FD_97191 | JGI IMG/M metagenome (GOLD analysis project Ga0137297, IMG submission 97191) | Mouse cecal microbial communities from Vienna, Austria - Mucin amended with D2O | ecosystem: Host-associated > Mammals > Digestive system > Large intestine > Cecum | place: Austria: Vienna... | reverse complement strand
ATCCAGACTGGGACTGAGACACGGCCCAGACTCCTACGGGAGGCAGCAGTAGGGAATCTTTCACAATGGGCGAAAGCCTGATGGAGCAACGCCGCGTGCAGGATGAAGGCCTTCGGGTTGTAAACTGCTTTTATAAGCGAGAAATATGATGGTAACTTATGAATAAGGATCGGCTAACTACGTGCCAGCAGCCGCGGTCATACGTAGGATCCGAGCATTATCCGGAGTGACTGGGTGTAAAGAGTTGCGTAGGTGGCATAATAAGTAGCTAGTGAAATCTGGTGGCTCAACCATTCAGACTATTAGCTAAACTGTTAAGCTCGAGACCGTTAGGGGTAACTGGAATTTCTAGTGTAGGAGTGAAATCCGTAGATATTAGAAGGAACACCAATAGCGTAGGCAGGTTACTGGGACGGTTCTGACACTAAGGCACGAAAGCGTAGGGAGCAAACGGGATTAGATACCCCGGTAGTCTACGCCGTAAACGATGGATACTAGCAGTTTTGGGTATCGACCCCCAGAGTTGCGAAGCTAACGCGTTAAGTATCCCACCTGTGTAGTACGATCGCAAGATTAAAACATAAAGGAATTGACGGGGACCCGCACAAGCGGTGGAGCGTGATCTTTAATTCGATGGTAAACGATAAACCTTACCAAGGCTTGACATCCGAGGAAGGCTCTCGAAAGAGAACTGTGCCTTCGGGAACCTCGAGACAGGTGATGCATGGCCGTCGTCAGCTCGTGTCGTGAGATGTTTGGTTAAGTCCATCAACGAGCGCAACCCTTGCAACCAGTTGTATTTTTCTGGTAGGACTGCCCCGGTAACGGGGAGGAAGGAGGGGATGATGTCAGGTCAGTATTTCCCTTACGCCTTGGGCTAGAATCGCGCTACAATGGCCGGTACAATGCGAAGCGAAGCAGTGATGTGAAGCAAATCGCACCAAAGCCGGTCCCAGTTCGGATAGAAGGCTGAAACTCGCCTTCTTGAAGTCGGAATCGCTAGTAATCGCAGATCAGCATGTTGCGGTGAATACGTTCCCGGGTCTTGTACACACCGCCCGTCAAACCATGAGAGTCACCAACACCCGAAGTCCGCTTTGGCGGCCTAAGGTGGGGGAGATGATTGGGGTTAAGTCGTAACAAGGCATCGGTACGAGAACGTGTCGATGGATTACCTCCTTTCTAGGGAGTTTGATGCGCAGTTCTTCAGCAATGGAGGCTGTAGCTAGGTCGGTCGTGATTGTGTTATGTAAGCTTAGAACACAATGTAGCTCGTAAGAGACACGACAAAGCTTTGACTTTCGATGAATTGCACAACCAAGTTGTTAAGTAAGAGGCACCTGTGAGGGTGTTTCTTTTTTGTTAAAGATTAGCTGTGTTTTGTAACTACAACTTTGCTGCTGTGTGCCCTAGGTATTGTTTCACATCCCTAATACAGTACTCAGGCAGCGGAGGGGGAAAGCGAGGTAACGAGTGCTGTAGTTTGACGGAGCGACCGCGCCAGAAGTCTGTAAGTAGAGGTCATAAGCGTAGGTAGCAGTAGAATATGCCCGCGAAGACCACCAGACACCTCCGGCGCCAGCGCCCCTGAAAGTACCAGCAGTGAGAGGCAAGTCGATCCACCCGCTGCGCACGAAAGGCACTAAACCTATACCACTAGTACAGGTTTGAGAGAATCTCTACCCCTGTTGGTCTTTAGCAAAACCTATACTAGTGGTATAGGTTTTGCTCAGAACATATCTAACAATAAAATTAGTAATATCCTATCCCACTTCGTGCGCAGCGGGTATGTTAATCCTAGTAACTCTGCTGGTACTTTCAGGGACGCTGGTTCCGGAGGCTTCTGGTGGTCGTCACGTGGGGCTTCGACGCGATATGATGGCGTGACTACTCCTAGCGCTTACCGCCTTCACTTTGGTGTTACTGGCGTAAGTACATCGAATGGCCCACATAACCGCTACATCGCTTTCCCCCTCCGCTGCCTGAGTACTGTATTAGGGATTTTTGTTTTTGTTTGAGAAAATATGGTAGAATATATAGAGAAGAGGATATGTTAGCATATCCAAGAAATAGATTTATGAGCAATTCAAAGGCTAAAAAACAAACAAAAAAGTCCCAAACTAAGAAAAAATCGCAAAGTCAGAAGAAAAAGGTTGATAACGTCCAAGAACAGCATCTTGCGCAGCCAGTTTCTTCTCAAGTGATTGATTTGGATGTTGAGGTTCTAGGTGAACAGTCAGAGCATGTTTCTACCAAAAAGCCTGGTCTGGGATTGCGTTTGCATGCATTGAATGTGCAATTGCCATGGCTGAAAGTATTACTGCTAGTAATTTTGGCTGTTGGGGTGGCGTTTGGAGTGGAAGAGTTGTTGCGACATAATGCTAACCCACCGATGGAGCCAGCTGTAACTGCTGGGCAGAATGGTATTGTTGAAGTTCCACCAGAGAAGATAGCCGAACCTGATGACAAGCCTGTAAATGATTCAGAACAGCCGTCAAAGCCCAATGAATCAGATGATAATACTTCGGCTAAGCCAGTTCCGCCAAGTACTGGCAGAAAATTAGTAGCTCTCACTTTTGATGATGGTCCATCACCTACGCAGACGCCACGTTTATTGCAAATTTTACGCGATAAAGGGGTAAAAGTGACATTTTTTGTAGTGGGGAGCCGGGCGCAAAAGTCGCCAGAAATTTTGCGTCAAGAAGAGGCGGATGGACACGAGGTGGCTAGCCATACAATGACTCATGCTAATTTAAAGCGCTCGACTGTAGAGGCGATTAAGTGGGAAGCGGCAGCGATGAATGGTTTATTTACGGAAATTTTGGGGCATGGTCCAAGTTTAACGCGGCCGCCTTATGGCAATATTAGTAATGATACGAGAACATATATTAACCAACCGTTGATCTTGTGGACTGTTGATCCGGAAGATTGGAAATATAAAGATGCCAATATTGTGCATAAGAACATAGTTAATAGCGCTTTTGATGGGGCGATTATATTAATGCATGATATTCATGCGACTACAGTAGATGCGGTGGCGCGAGTAATAGATGATCTTCGGGCTGCGGGCTATGAGTTTATGACTGTGTCGGAACTCGCAGCGGCGCGTGGGGTGGTGTTGCAAAATGGGGTGTCATACGGTAGTTTTCGCCCTTGATTTTTGTGAGCGGATAGGTTAAAATGGAAGAATAGCATGCCTTGCTGAGGGGATATAGCTCAGCTGGTTAGAGCGCGTCACTGATAATGACGAGGTCTGTGGTTCAAGTCCACATATCCCCACCAAGCATGTTAAGATGGGGTAGTAGCTCAGTTGTTTAGAGCACCGCCTTTGCAAGGCGGGGGTCCAGGGTTAGAGTCCCTGCTACTCCACCACGAAAAGGTCCTGTTGCCGAGTGGTACAGGATTTTTTCGTGGGAATTACTTAAAGTTAATAAAAATACCCTGGCAATAACTATAGGAGTATAGCCTTGCCGGGGTAGATGTGATGGATGTGTAAGTTACTGTATCCGCTCGCGGATTTGTTTCAACGCTTTTTCTAATTTTTTAACGTTGGCGGCAGGCGGATTTTCAAATAGCGTGTCTGTAGGTGTTACGGTGTCAGCCAAAGTAGTTTCGTCCTGTCCGAATTCGGCAACAAGCAAATCGTGTTGGCAACGCGTCATATAAGGCAGGGTTGCGTCTATTGCTGCTTTGGTTTTTGTGACATCTTCAGTTTTCGGGGAGTAATTGAACAGTGACCGAAAGACGGCAGCGGGGTCGATTACTCCGCATCGGATTGTTGTTCGTTTTTGGTCTTCTTCCGTCATCTGACGAAAATCACCAGTAATGTGCTGGAATTGCATAATGATTCCTCCAATCTAAGGTTTTGCGTGTTTCCATCAAGAACACTTACATATTATACTATATTTTTGTAATAAATTAAAGAGAAAAAATCACCCCAGAAGGGGGATTTTTGAAAAATAGGTGACTTTGAGCAACCTCGCAGTGGTCTTTGCTCAAAGTTATTATTATTTTATATCACCAGATGCATATTGTCAAGCCGACTTTTCCACTGTTAGTGGAAAAGATGAGAGGGACTTTGTTCGGCTGAATTTGTAGTAAAAACCGAACAATAAAATAGTAAAAACAGGTTTTTTCGTAAAAACAAGAAGGGAAATTTACAAAAAATAACAGAGGTGACTGCAAGATTATAACACATTTTTAGCAAAAACGTATTGACAAAACTGAAGCGGTATGCTACAATGGTAGCAACATCCGGAAATCGTGATGTCAGATTTGACGATTTCCATGGGTGGGATAGAAATAATTGGTGGGCAGAAAAAGGAGACTATAAGATGTCAGGAACAAAAGCTGGTGGTCTGAAGGCTGCCGCAACAAACCGTGAGAAATACGGTAAAGAGTTTTACTCTCAAATTGGTCGTAAAGGTGGGCAGAACGGTCACACTGGTGGCTTTGCTGCTAACCCAGCCTTAGCTCGCATTGCGGGTGCTAAGGGCGGTCGTATTTCTCGCCGTGGTCCGGCCAAAAAGGCTGCTTAATTTAAGCATATATAAAAATTGGTTTACTCGTAATGAGTGAGCCAATTTTTTTATTGCGGTGTATAATGAAAGTATGCAGAAACTACTAGGGAGGTTGCGCGAAGATTATCCAGATTTACGCTTTCGGGAAGGAAAGAGATTTTGTTTTCGCCCGGTGAGAACAATTATTTTTGATGCAGCAGGACTAGATAAATTTAAGGATTTGGGAGTTGATGAACAAAAATATTGGTGTTTGCAATTATTGCACGAAGTAGGGCACGCGCTACTTGAACACAAAAATTTTGTGACCGACACTGAGCGTTTGAAGATGGAGCGAGCGGCTTGGGAGCGAGCACATAAATTATGCGTTACTTATAGCATAGAATATGATGAGGATTTCGTGGAGGCGGAGTTGGATACTTATCGAAATTGGTTACATCGTAAGTCGTGTTGCTCAAAATGCGGATTGACGCGATGTCAACTGCGTAGCGGAAAATACTATTGTCCTAATTGCGATATGTTATAATGTGATTAATATGAGGCGATACAGAAAGTTCAAGATATCTTTACGGGTAATTTTAGGAATACTGGTGCTTTGTGGTGCGATGGTGGCTTCGTCTGCTGTATTCCAGGTTCGAGCAACAGACTTGAGCCATATGGAAGTGAGTTTCGAGCCAAAAGATAACACTGGGAAGTTTGTATATTTATCAGATTTAGCACTAGATACTACACATAGTTCGCAGACAGCATGGGGAGATATACTTTTTAATCAGACCGATGCGAATGGTAGGAAGTTCACTGTGCGCTATGATGGTGGCATAATAACTTTGGATAAAGGTATTTGGGCGCACGCCACTTCAAATGTTTATTATAATTTGGAAGAACTGGGGATTGAGGGGGAATATGATTATTTGACTGCATTCGTTGGTCTTAATACGACAGCAGCATCTAGCAGTAATGGTGTTATTTTCTGGATTTATGGTTCGGAAAATGGTACAGATTGGGATGTAATTTATAATGAAGATCGTAATGTTTCGCGTCCAGGTCAGAATGCAGATTTTGTAAAAGTTGATATTAAAAAATATAAGTTTTTGCGTTTACAGGCGTATGATAATGGGTCGAACGGTAACGACCATGCAGTGTGGGCTGATGCTAAACTGATTAAGTCTGATTATGACCCTGATGTTGTTCCAGCTGTGGGAGATTTTAATGATTATTTTGAAAAGGCTGGGGAAGTTGAGATATCTCGAAATCCAGAATATGAGTTGACGTTGCTCCGGCGTAGTTTAATTAGATACGCTGGTCAGTATGCTTTGTCGCAGTTTGTGAGTACTACTCCAGATAATCGTGAGATGCTGGAATGGTTATATAATGACCTAGATGCGCTGCGCTATTATTTGACTGGTGGTAAGCCAATGGGGAACAATTATCAAAATTCTCTGAATGTACTCTCGCGTCTATATCAGGAGCATAAGGACGACTTAGCCGATAATACTGTGACGGAAAATGGCGTAAGGTTGGGGGATTTATATACCCGGATGATGATTTCTGAGGCTTTAGTTTATTCGGCTAGTGTTAGTTCTTGGATAGGTGGCGGCCAGTATTCTGATGCTGTAGCACGTTATGAAGTTTTTAAGAAATTATATGAAGAAGATCGGCTGGATAAGAAAGTTTTTGAATCTCTAGAAATAGAGGAAATGCGTTGGGTTTTAGATACGATGATTACTGATGATGAGGTGGATTGGCTGAATTATTATAGTAAAAAAGTCGGTAGTAGTGACCCATATAGATATATTACGTATCGGTTTGGTTATCAATATGGGGCTCCTCAGTATTATTCTGAAGAAAACCGCGAGAAGTGGAACGAAAAATATGATTTGGCGGTGTATGATGTTGAGTATGGTGTGGCTGGAAAGCCGAAGCTTTGGATGGTATTTGAGGAAGGCTCGGTTTGTGGTGGTTTGTCGAAGACTGGAACGAATATCTGGAATACGTGGGGCTATCCAGCGTCAGTAATTGGTCAGCCAGGACATGCGGCGTACTTGTTTTATCGTCAAGATGCGAATGGCAATGGTTACTGGGGTCTGGGCAATAATATTTCTGGTTGGACTCGTTCGGAGAAGGGTGAGCGTCTATTGCTTGGTTGGGGTTCAAATAGCTGGGATAGTTATTACCAAGTCAGTTATACGCCATATGCCCAAGCGGCTTTAAATGATATGGATAATTATGTTAAGGCGCACGAAACGTTGTTGTTGGCAGATTTGTATGGTGATGATTACGACAAACTAGAAGAGATTTATCGTAAAGCGTTAAGTTACCAGGATATTAATATGGATGCTTGGTATGCTCTGATTCAGTTGTATAATGCTGATGGGCGTAAGACGGAGGCTGATTTTGTGCGATTAGCTAAAGAGATAGCAGAGGCTTTGACCTATTATCCTTTGCCGATGTGGGATTTGACTAATTTGCTCAAACCACATATGACTACTGCTGTTGGTGAGGCGAATTTTGAAAAAGCACGTCGTGATTCTTTGAACACTGCGCTAACCGCTACAACGGATAACACGCAGCAACCAGATGTTTCCATTACAATGGCGAACTTTTTGCTAAACAATAATGACTTATCGGTTGCAAGTTTTTCCTTTGATGGTGAAAACGCAGGTAAGGTAGTAATGGCGGACCAGTATTTTACAGATTCAATTACTACTACTTGGGAGTACAGTATTGATGGTAAACAGACTTGGTCGGCGCCGATTTCGGAGCAAAGCCGGCAATTGTCTCCAGATGAGATTGCAAAGATTAATGTTGATGATGATGTAGTGGTGCATATTATTGGCACAGATCGGAATGATAGTTATGCGATTGACATTGTGACGCAGAATGCACCAACGAATTTGTATGCAAATGATTTGGAAAATCGTGTGGTTGGAGCAACGGATGTTATGGAGTGGAGATATAACGCTTCTGAGCCTTGGGTGTCATATACCAAGGCTGTACCAGATTTATCAGGTGATAAATCTGTGCAAGTGAGGATTGGCGCTACTGGTACCAGGTTGGCTAGTGATTTGGCTGATTTCGAGTTTACTGAAGATAACCAGCCGGAAACGCGTAAATATATTCCAGTGTCACATTTGTCGATTGCGGATGTCTCTACGGAAGCTACTGGTCAAGGTCGTCATGCGACCAATGCTATTGATGGAAATTATCATACAAACTGGCATACGGATTGGAGTGGGCGAGATACGGAGCGTTATATTACAATAAAGTTGGACCATGCAGTGTGGTTGTCGGCAGTGGAATATGTTCCAGGTGGCGGTGGCAATGGTAAGTTATTGGATGGCGAGTTATATGGTAGTATGGACGGCGAGCATTGGGAAGTATTAGCTACCGCCAAAAATTGGGCTAATAATGAAACCATAAAATCCTTTGAGCTGGATGAACCAAAAGAGGTGATGTATGTTAAAATTCATGCCGCGCGGGCGTCAAATGGCAATTGGTTTATGGCGCGGATGTTTAACCTATTTCAGGATACAACACGTAATCCCAGTTTGTCTGCACGGGTGGAATACAGCACTACAGAACTAACAAATGGTGACGTTGTAGCTAGGTTAGTGGATTTTAGTTTGCCAGAGGATGAGATCGAGATTATAAGCCAAGGTGGTAAAGAGCATGTGTTTACGCAGAATGGCAATTTCACTTTTGAGTTTAAAGAGAAATCTACTGGCAGGATTGGGCAGGCTATCGCCACAGTTGATTGGATTGATAAAGAGGCGCCAGTAGCGAGGATTGAATATGATATTAAAGATGTAACACCTGGAAAGGTGACCGCAACTTTGGTTGATCCGAGTGAACCTATTGAGGTCTTGAGTGATGGTGGCTGGAGTCATGTTTTCTTGGAAAATGGTAGCTTTGTGTTCAGGTATCGTGATCGAGCTGGAAATATTAGTGAGACTAAGGCAGAGGTAAGTTGGATTCATCCAGATCAAGGCAAGCCAGAAGTTCCTATTACTCCAGAAAAACCTGTTGCTCCGAGCACGCCAGGCAACTCAGGAATAGGGAATGTTAGTAGCTCAAATTCTTCGGCGGATAGTGATGTATCTGGAAGCCAGTCCGAAGTAAGGCCTGGTAGCGTAAACAATAATACGCTTGGTAATATTGTATTTGAGATTGTGGGTGGCGAAAGCAGTGATAGCACCGTGGCTGATGGGGTGCGCGTGCAAGGCAGAACACTGATTCTGACTGATAGCCTAAAACAAAAGTTTGGCTCAGGCAGTGAGTTCTTTGAGTTCTACCTAGTAGATACTGATGGTAATCGGGTTGCTGATGGCACACCAACTAAACTGACGATTACTTTGGCAAAAGGTAAACGGTTTAATGGCGTTTATATGTTGAAAGACGATAACACAGGTGAGCGTGTAGAATATAAGCGGGTAGGTGACGATAAGATTGAGCTGACACTTTCGACTACGGGTCGATACATTATCTCTTATGAAGACGAAGAGTCAAATAATGCTGATGGTAATAAACAGGATGATCAATCGGATGAATTAAAAGAAGATAATTGGTTTAGTTCTAGTGTATTTTGGTGGTCTGTTGGTGGCGTAGCAATGATTGGTTTAGTCGTGGGCGGTATGATGGCTAGCAACCGTCGGCGTTAGTCTGATACATCTAGACAGGGATAGAAAAGTTTGTTATAATTAAGGACAGATTTCGGGTTCGTTCAAGAGTTTCGAGGGGAGTCGGGGTTTTTGAACGAACCTGGAGAAAGGATAATTATAATAACTATGGCAAAAGCCAAATTAACAATGGATGAGTTGCTGGCGAGCGCTGACGATAGTGTGAAGCGGGCGGCAACTGGCGAAACTGTGACTGGTAAGGTCCTGTCAATGCGTAAACACGAGATCTTGATTGATCTAGGGGCTCGTGGTGTGGGCGTGGTTCCACGACGTGAAGTTTCGTTTGCTCGCAATTTGAATATCGGTGACGAGGTATCGGCTTCGGTAATCGAGTCGGAGATGGGTGATGGTAGCATTTTGCTGTCACTGCGTAAAGCTGCGAAGGAAAAGGGCTGGGATGAAATCCAAAGTCGGATTGATGCGGCTGAGGTGATTGAAGTTACTCCATTTGATGCAAATCGTGGTGGACTTTTGGCAGAATACGAAGGAATTCGTGGTTTCTTGCCAGTGAGCCAGTTATCGGCTGAGCATTATCCACGCGTAGGGAGTGCAGATAAGGATGAGATTTTGCAAAGGTTGAATTCGCTAGTTGGTCAGCCAATGAAAGTGCGAATTTTGGACGCTAATCGCAAAGATAATAAGTTGATTTTCTCTGAGAAGGAAGCCGTGAAAGACGGTTTGGCGGAGCGCTTTGCTGAACTGCACGTGGGCGATATCGTTAAAGGCGTGGTTACTGGCGTAGTAGACTTCGGTGCCTTTGTGAACGTTGACGGGGTGGAAGGCTTGATTCACATTTCTGAGATTTCTTGGGAACGAGTGAACAACCCAGCCGACTATGTTAAGGTAGGCGAAACGGTCGAGGCTAAGATTATTGCTATTGATAAGGAGCGTTTGTCGCTATCAATGAAGCAGCTGACTGAAGATCCTTGGCTGTCTGAGGTAGAGAACTTGAAGAAGGGCGATGAAGTTGAGGGAACAATTACTCGGATTACTCCATTTGGCGCGTTTGTACAAATTTCTTCAGCCGTAGAGGCTTTGGTACATGTATCTGAGCTTGGTAATGGGTCTGATGCTGATCCAGAGAAAGTCTTTACCTTGAATGAACGCAAGAAGTTCCGCGTGCTCGATATCGATCGAGAAGGACGCAAGATTAGCCTAACTATCGCTTAGGGAAGAGGCTTGCTATTCTGGACTATTACATTGTCAAAAGATCCGATTTAAAGGGGACGTACGATAAGTACGTCCCCTTTGCAATGAACTGACTTTGCTTTAAAAACCTTTTGACGAGACGAGGTTAATTATTTTTTCTTGCGCTTATTATCGAGTTTGCTGGTTTCGTAGATGACGCGTGAAAATTCTTCAATAATGGCTTGGCGATCGAGCTTATCGAGTTTGGTGACACGAACAAAGGGAAGGTGGGCACTTTGGAAAAACTTCTCCATATCTTTCGGATCGCTACCTGGACTACGGTTGGTAGTTTTATTATCATCTAATTTTACAGCGCAAACAGGGCGTAAGGTTTGTTTGTTACAAAAAACAAAATCTACGGTTTTGTTTTCGATGAAACTATAGGCTTCGTAACGGTTTTGGTTGCCAACTTTATGATTAAGTAGGGCGGAAACGTCTACTTGGGGAATGATGTAGAACCTTTGTCCAAAAATATCATTCAAAAGTTGAAAACAGCGACGTTCAGTACCAATCATAAGGCTTTTTTTGGGACGATAACGGCAATGAGCCATAGCATCTTGCCTATGTCGGCGAGCTACGATGCTAGCTAAGATTGAGACAATCAAAAAAGAGACAGTGGCAATTCCAGCGATAATGATTAAAATTATATCCATACAAAAACAGTCCCTAAATAGGTATGTTTACATTTTAGCACAGATTGTGCTTTTTGTCAATTCTATAAGAGGTCAAGTATAATAAATCCGCCTGCATAAATATTTTATGCAGGCGGATGATAGTTTATCTAAGTTTGGCTCCCCGGACTGGACTCGAACCAGTAACCTCGAAGTTAACAGCTTCTTGCTCCACCATTGAGCTACCGGGGAATAAGGGTGTTAACTTAAATAAACTATTGAAGTACTCCTATAAGGGATTACCCTATGATTATATCACATTTTCTACAAAATCAAGGTAAAATGTGATAAAATAAAAGGAATTGCTATAAATTTAACAAACATTACAGAAAGGAGCGGCAATGAGTGCTGAAACTGCAGATATGGCGGCAGATAAAACTGAAAAAGTGATCCGGATTGCTGGCTCGATTACGGTAGACGAACTGGCTACGGCTTTGGGTTTGTCGGTGACGGCGTTGATTGGTGAGCTTTTTAAGAATGGGATTGTAGCCACGATTAATCAACGTTTGGATTTTGAGACGGCAGAGATCATGATCGGTGAGTTGGGGATTGAGGGCGTAAGGCTGGAACGTAAGAACACGGCAACCCAGACTTCCGAGCAGCGTCGAGAGTTGAGTGATCACGCAGTGTCGCGTCCACCAGTGGTAGCAGTGATGGGGCATGTCGATCACGGTAAAACTAGTCTGTTAGATAATCTTTTGCATAAGAAGACGGTGGAGACTGAGGCGGGCGGTATTACGCAGCATATTTCTGCATATCAGTTGGAACATGATGGGCGTAAAATTACGTTTTTGGACACGCCTGGGCATGAGGCATTTGCGGCGATTCGGCAGCATGGTGCAATGCTTACCGATATCGTGGTGATTGTGGTGGCGGCTGATGATGGCGTGAAACCGCAAACTGTAGAAGCGATTAAGTTTGCGCAGGGTGCGAATGCTAAAATTATTGTGGCGATAAATAAGATTGACCGTGAGGGAGCGGATGTTCCACGGACAATGGCAGATTTGTCGGCGCATGGTTTGCAGCCTGAAGAATGGGGCGGTGATATTATGATGATTCCAGTGTCAGCCAAGACTGGTGAAAACTTGGAGAAGTTGCTGGATAGTATTTTGCTGATTGCAGACGTAGAAGAACTAAAAGCAGATGTGGATATTCCGGCTGAAGGTCTGGTGATTGAATCGCATATGGAAGTTGGTAAAGGTTCGGTGGTAAACTTGCTAGTGACAGGTGGAGAATTAAAGGTTGGCGAGTTTATTACGGCGGGTGGTAGTTACGGTAAAGTCCGTACGATGGTTGATTTTAGAGGGAAGCCAAAAGGAAAAGCTGGTCCATCTACGCCGGTGACGATTACTGGGTTTAAGGAGTTACCAAATTTTGGTGATCGGTTCTTGGAACAAAAAGATGAGAAGACTGCACGTAAGGCAGCATTGCTTAATGCACAGGGCGCAGCGGACGAGGCGGCTAGTGCTAATGTCACTAGTACGGATTTGTTACGAATGATGAATGCGGAAGATAATTCAAAAGTTTTTAATGTGATTATCAAGGGTGATGTGTTGGGCTCAGTGACCTCAGTGGTGGATAGTTTAAAGATGATTGATACTAAGGGTGAAGTAACTCTTAATATTGTGGCGACTGGCGTGGGCGATATTACTGAAAACGATGTTTATATGGCAGCTGGTGACGGCAATACTGTGATTTATGGTTTTAATGTGGGTGTGCCCACTAATATTGCTAAGTTAGCAGCGCGTGATGGTGTGGCAATTCGGAATTATCGAGTGATTTATGAGTTGTTGGATGATGCGCGTAATAGCATGGAGAAGCTGTTAGGTGAAGAAATTGTTGAGACCGACACTGGAGAGATGAAGGTGATGGGTGTGTTTCGTGTGACTAAGACCGAGCTGATTGCTGGTGGGCAAATGCTGAGTGGTCGGTTGACACCAGGAGTTTTGGCGCGAGTGAAACATGGTAAAGAAGTGCTTGGGGAAGCTGAAGTGGAGAGTGTACAGAAAGAGCGTATTGACGCAAAGGAATTGATTGAGAACGAAATTGGCGGTTTGGCGATGAGAACTGAAAAGAAAATTAATCTTACCGTCGGCGATAGATTAGAATTCTTTACACGTGAGAAGCGACAACGGAAACTTGGTGAATAAAACAAACAAAAATCTCGAAGCTTTAGCTTCGAGATTTTTAAGTGCTGGGTTGGCCTTTTGCTCTTCCGTCAAAAGGTCGCCCAGCACTTATGTATATTGTAATCAATTTATTTGCGTAAGTCAATAATTTTACCAGACGTGAGTATAATTTTTAATTTTTTGATTGAGCGAAAAAGCTGAAATTGTCGTTTTACATAAGTTTGCATTTTGGCGTCGGGAATTTTCATACGTCGTAAATCCAGTATGATATGGCGTGATTGGCGTGCGCCGCGATGCAATGCGCGCTCGATGGTGATTATTGATTTTCCTTGTGGGCTTTTCATTTCCCAGGCTACGCCATCCATAATAAAATCGGGAGTTTTTGATTTGGGAGTTAGTGAAGGAGGAATTAGCTCAATATTTTTGCCGTGTTCTAGAAAAAATGTAATAGTCGTAAGTTCATGTTGTTCCAAAATGACATTATGTGCTGTGAGTCGACCACGCTCATTTTTGGACTTTGGCATAATTATCCTATCAAAATAAAATTAATATTTTTTGGATGTTTATTTTATTTTCTCCTCTAAAATCACTTTAACATAGTTAAATCCAGAAGTACAACTTAAGCGTTTCTATGGGAGAGATTTTAACCATAAAAGTCTTGACAACAGGGTTATGCTTTGAGATAATAAAAAGTAATAAGGTCATGTTTTATAAAATAAGGTCGTAGAAGGAACAAAACTACATGAAACTAAATAAAATTACCAAACGGAAGCCTTTGGGGTTGGTATCATGTTTCGGCGTACTGGGACTGCTAACAGTTGCTTTACTGTGTCCAGTGACCGGAAATGAAGCTGCTGCTGAGGGCGAAGTTACAGAAACTGGAACTACGCAGGCGCGCGTGTTGCTGAAACCAGTGATTTCGGTGGCGCTAGATGCGCGTGTGGATGTTGAGGTGGTACCAAAGTCGACAGGGTCTTTCGGCACGAGTTCGATGGATTTGACGGTGTCGACGAATAACAGCTCTGGGTTTGCTGTGCTGTTGAATGGTGTCGGTGGCACGAGTCTGGAAGCTACTAGTTCAACTAATACTAACGTGATTAATTCAATTACCTCAGAGGCTAACTCTGCTGGGTTCGGTCAGAATACTTGGGGTGCTTATGTTGGAGAGACTGCTCCGAGTACATCGAGTACGTACAAGCCAGTGGCGGCGACTGCGACTGAGATGGCAAAAGTAAATACCGCTAACGCGAGTACGACTTATAAACTGGCTTTTGGTACTTTGGTGAATACTGATTTGCCGGCTGGTACTTATAAGCGTCAAGTTTTGGTGTCAGTTGTGGCTAATCCGCTTGAGGTTGATAGCTTGTCGAACATGGTCTATATGCAAGATATGATGCCAGAGATTTGTGAGCACAGTAGTGTTGGTGAAACAGCACAGCTGATTGATAATCGTGACGGCAATAAGTATTGGGTATCTAAGTTAAAGGATAATCGTTGCTGGATGGTTCAGAATTTGGCTTTAACCTTTGGCGATCCTAACGTGAACCCGACTTATGTAAATAAGCTGACTCCAGCTGATTCAGATGTAGCTGCTAACTGGCAAATGGGCTCTGGTACTTATCCAATGAAAGCTACTGAGTTTAATGTGCCAGGTGCGATAAGCAATCCTCCACAGACTGATACAAGGTCTTGGAACTTGGGTAAATGGGTGCTTGCAACTCCATTGCTTACGACCTCTTGTGGTGACGTAACTAATATTTCAACTTGTACTAAGGTTGGCTTCGTTGATGTGTCTGATAGTTCGAAGTTTAAACCTGGATACCAGGCTAAAACTGGCAACTGGGCTGGTGCGAATGCCACTAATAATACCCTAGTAGCAGTGAATTGTACTGAATGGTCTGGGAATGGTACGTCTAAGGTTTGTACTGCTGGTACGTATGACGAACACTATTTGATAGGGAATTACTATCAGTTTAATACCGCAACAGCTGGTTCTGGTGGTACGATTACTAATGCTGATGCTGCTGATAGTATTTGTCCAAAAGGTTGGATGTTGCCGACTGCAGGGAGCCAGGCTGATGGGAAGTCAGGTAGTTTCCAGAATATGTTGAGTAAGTATGGGTTGGCAAGTTCTGTTACTGGGAGTGCCGATGGCGTAAACTACAACATTGCAGCTGCTCCTCTTTACTTCGTGCGCAGCGGGCTCCTCAATCCCTACGATGGTAAGTCTTTGGGCGCTGGCCAGTCTGGTGGCTATTGGTCATCATATGGTAGTAATACTACTAATGCCTATAACCCAGGATTTAATGCTTCGCTAGTGTATCCCTCACATGGACCTTGG
>Ga0137297_11211_pt1 | contig 15531 bp, 14 predicted proteins | sample RamsorincwithD2O_FD_97191 | JGI IMG/M metagenome (GOLD analysis project Ga0137297, IMG submission 97191) | Mouse cecal microbial communities from Vienna, Austria - Mucin amended with D2O | ecosystem: Host-associated > Mammals > Digestive system > Large intestine > Cecum | place: Austria: Vienna... | reverse complement strand
CATTTGACTTTAGAAACAAAGCCGTCTTATGGATTGAAAATAGAAGGAAGTGAGTTTCATAAAAGATTATGTATATCACAATATTTTTATCATGGGACAAAAGATGATGGGGCTTATTTATCACAAACAACATCTACAAAACAACAAGAAGAAATTTCTACTATTTTGTATGATACTATGGTTAATGAAAGATTTAAATTAACGGATATAGGTTTTCAAAATCTTGTTATCCATATTATGATTGCATTATTGAGATTAAAAGAGGATTCAAAGTCAATACCTTGTGAATATGATAATGATATTGAGTATAGTCGAGAATATGAGGTTGCGAAAATTTTGTGCCAAAAGTTAGAACAAAGGTTTGAAGTTCATTTTCCTAAGATTGAAATTTATTATATAGCTATGCATTTATCTGGAAAAAAGGCAGTGCAATATAATTCGAATACTTTATATATGAATCAAGAATATGAGGAATTAGTTAATCAGATTATGAAGGATATTAATGATAAATTTGGTATGGATTTTGTATCGGATTTAGATTTGTATACATCATTATCACTACACTTACAACCCATGATGAATCGTTTGAAATATGGAATGGTTATACAAAATCCATTGTTACAGCAAATTAAATCTGAAAATCCTTTAGCTTTTGAAATTAGCATATCAGCTGCACATATTATTCAATCATATATTCAAAAGACGGTGAGTGAAAATGAAATAGGCTATATTGCCTTGCATTTTGCATTAGCTATAGAAAGATATCAAAAAAATGGACCTAAAAAGAATGTGATTATTATTTGTGCAAGTGGCATGGGAAGTTCACAAATATTATTATATAAAGTGAAACAAAGATTTAAAGATAACATTAATAGTATCTATGTGACAGAATTATATGAACTATCAAATATTGATCAATCAGCATATGATTTTATATTAAGTACAGTACCTATTCCCTTTCAAACAGAAATACCAGCGATACATGTTCAATATTTCTTAAATGATCAAGATATGATTTCATTAAGTGATGCATTTTTATCACAAAATGAAGAATTATCATTTGTAGATAAATATTTTCAAAAAGAATTATTATTTACAGATTTAAAAGGTAAAACAAAGGATGATTTAATACATGAAATGTGTCAAAGAATATCTTTAGTGAAAAGAATTCCCCAAAACTTTGAAGAAGAAGTTTTAAAAAGAGAAAGATTTTCTGTAACAGAATTTGGAAATGCTATTGCGATGCCTCATCCTATGAAACCATTGACAGATGAGACTTTTGTAGCAGTAGGTATTTTAAAGAAAGCAGTCAAATGGAAACATCAAAATGTTAAATATATATTTTTATTAAGTGTTCAAAAAGATTCAAAAGAAGCTCTAGGCTTATTACATGAAACATTATCTTCTTTAGTCTTTAATCAAAAAGCAATGCAAGAATTAGAAAGTGATTTATCACTTCAATGTTTAAAAAATATTTTAAAAAGAATTGCTGAGGAGCAAAAAGAAAATGATATAGATGTTTTATTTGGTTGATTCATTTCCTCTTGTATAAAGGAAATAAGTTCGATTTAAGTATTTTAAAAAATAAGTAAAATAAAGGTAGGTAGAAGCAATGAAGAAAATTCTATTATGTTGTTCCGCAGGAATGTCATCAAGCATTTTAGTACAAAATATGAGACAGGTTGCAGAAGAATTGGATATAGAGTGTGCTATTGCATCAGTAGGAGCATTTCAAATAGAACAATATGCTGCTAAAGCAGATATTATTTTAATTGCACCTCAATGTACTCATGAATTTGAAAGAATTATATCTATTGCAAAACCTTTATCTATCCCAGTATTACTTATCGGCCATAAAGAATACGGGAAAATGAATGGAAAGTCAGTGCTATTTAGGGCATTGAAGAAAATCGAACTTGAGCAGGAGGAAATGAAAATGGATCGTATATCAGGATTTATTGAACAAAAAATTATGCCATATGCATTAAAATTTGGGAGTAATAGGACATTAACAATTATTCGTAATGCAATGTGCTCTGCTATGGCATTATTAATTATTGGAAGTATTACAATTTTATTACCAGAACTTCCATTTGAACCATTACAAAAGTTTTTTGAACCAGCTGCACCATTTCTTTATGCAGTGAATGCATGTACAACAGGAATTTTAGCTTTGTTTGTTGCAGGAGCAACTGGTTATTTTGGAGCAGAAGCTTATCAAGCAAATAAATGGACAAATACAGTGACATCAATAGGAGCATTTTGTTTAACACAATATAATCCAGAAGTTGGAATTGATGTTGCAGGATTTGGGACTTCAGGATTACTAACATCAATTGTTGTTGGATTAGTAACAGTCCGTATTTTATCGTTATTTGAATTAAAGGGATGGGGAATTAAGATGCCTGATGGTGTACCACCAGCAGTTAGTGATTCATTCTCATCTTTAATTCCAGCATCTGTTGTTTTCATCATCTTTGGTGTAATTGCCGTTGTATTAGGATTTAACTTAAATACGTTTATGTCAACTCTTATGTCACCAGTGTCAAATCTATTAAAGACACCTTGGGGATACGCATTATATCATAGTTTAATGGGATTAGTATTTTTCTGTGGTATTAACTCAGCGGTTGTATGTGATGTTGCTTATCCATTCTTACTAGCTAATGGAATTGCAAATGAAAAAGCAATTAGAGCTGGTGGAGCAGCTATTTATGGAGCAACTTATGGAACAGATGTATTGATTTGGGCTGGAGGTACAGGAGCAACTATCGGTTTAATGATTTTGATGTCATTTATTGCTAAAAGTAAGTACTTTAAGACTTTAGGAAGAATGTCAATTGGACCAGGTATCTTTAATATTAATGAACCAATTATTTTTGGTACACCAATTTGTTTTAATCCAATATTCTTATTTCCATTTGTTGTATTACCTGGAATATTAGCAGGATCAACAATCTTATTGATGGAGACTGGTATTATTGCTATGCCGACTGTATCAATGGTTCCTTGGACAACACCACCTATATTGATTGGATTCTTAATGACAAGCGGAGCATTATCAACAACAATATGGTCAGTATTAGTTATTGTTATTTCAGTCATTGTTTATTATCCATTCTTTAGAGTTGCTGATAAACAACAATATGAAAAAGAATTAAGTGAATCTCAAGAAGTATTGTCAGAAGAAATTATTGAATAAAGGGTGAAATATATGAATAAATTTCCAAATGATTTTTTATGGGGTGGCAGTATTGCAGCCCATCAATGTGAGGGAGCATGGCAAGAGGATGGTAAAGGGCCGGGTATCATGGACTATGCAACTTCAGGAAGTTATAAAGTGCCAAGACAATTTACCCAAGAGTTAGAGAAGGATAAAAAATATCCTTCTCATGATGGAATTGATTTTTATCATAGATATAAAGAAGATATTGCATTATTTGCTCAAATGGGATTTAAGGCTTTAAGAATATCTATTGATTGGTCAAGAATTTATCCTTATGGTGATGAGGATATGCCTAATCAAAAGGGAATAAAGTATTATCAAGATGTTATTCAAACTTTATTAGATTATCAAATTGAACCTATTGTGACATTATATCATTTTGAGATGCCTATTCATTTAGTTAGAGAATATGGATCATGGACAAATAGAAAGCTTATTGATTTTTATTTGAAATATGTAGAAACAGTTGTTACTGCTTTAAAAGGTAAAGTGAAATACTGGGTAACATTTAATGAAATGAATCATATTGATCCACAAACAGAAGCGTCCGATATTTTTACATATATTATTGCAGGACTCAAGTATAGTGAAATTAATGGAAATAAAAAAGAAGTTCTTGCAAAAATAGGATACAATATGACACTTGCCAGTGTAAAAGCAGTGAAACTTATTAGAGATATAGATTCAAATAATCAAGTAGGTTGTGTGTTTGGGATTACACCTATGTATCCAAGAGATTGCCATCCAATGAATGTTATGAAAGCATTTAAAGATATGGATAGAGATTTTTATCAAATAGATGCTATGTGTAATGGAAAATTTCCAAAATATAAAGTGAAAGAGTATGAAGAATATAATATTCATATAGATATTAATGAAGAAGATGAACAAGCTTTTCAAAATGGAACTCTTGATTTTATAGGAATGAATTATTATTCAACAGAAGTATCAAAATCAGAATATAGTAGTGATGAAAATGAGTCATTATGGGGTGGAGCACAAAATCCATATTTAAAACAAAGTAAATGGGGTTGGGCTATAGATCCAATAGGACTTAGATATCTTCTTAATTATACATACCGTAAGTATGGTTTACCTATTATAGTAACAGAAAATGGAATAGGTGCAGTTGATGAAATGGTTGATGGAAAAATTCATGATGATTATAGGATTGAATATTTATCTGCACATTTTAGTGAAATGAAAAAAGCTATACTTGAAGATCATGTAGAATGCTTTGGCTATCTTATGTGGGGACCTATAGATCTTGTGTCAGCCACTACAGGAGAAATGAAAAAAAGATATGGTTTTATTTATGTGGATAAACATGATGATGGTAGTGGAGATTTATCAAGATATAAGAAAGATTCTTTCTATTGGTATCAAGATGTGATTAAAAATCAAGGTAAGGATTTATAATTTAAATATGATTAATAATTCAAACGGTTTAGTAGATTTGCTAATCCGTTTTTAACTTATAATAAATAAAAAATAGTTAGAAGTAATAATACAAAAATAAAATATAATGATTTTAATATATAAAATGAGCCGCCCCTGTCTACTTGACAGGGGCGGTTCAATCTGTTTAAGCGTAGTGACTTTTGGACATAATTGTTAACCCCTTTTTTCTGTGTTTTTAAAGATTTCTCTTTTATTGAACAGATTAAAAAATATTCTACTTTATTTTATGAAAATGTCAATATATAGTTTACAAAGATATTAATCATATATATTGTAAAATGAAATATCTAAATATATAATATCTTGTTTTTTTTTATAAAGAATTCATGTATAATGAAAAGGAAAGGGGTAGAGACATGATGAAGAAACTTATAATGTGTTTAATATGTATGCTGCTGATTATGTCAGGTTGTTCATCATCACAGTCATACCCAAGTGATTATCCATCTTCACCTGCTGTAAAGATGGATGAGGTACTAGATATTGATGTACCTCAAACAGATATAAAAGAGAATGATTTATATATTGTTGATTATTCCAAGAGAAATAATGGATATATAACTGTTAGAAAGAAAAATAATAATGAAAAGTTAAAAATACAAATTATTAAAGATGAATTTGCTTACACATATGATGTTGATAGTAATGAATTTGTTGGTTTACCCCTTCAAATGCAAGATGGGGAATATACGATAAGGGTTGCAAGGAATGTTGTTCAAAAGGACTATGCGATTATAGATAGTTTTAGTATTAATGTGACTTTAGAAAGTGAATTGGAACCATATCTTTACCCTAATAAGATCATTAATTATAAAAAAGATAGTCAGGTTGTGAAAACCTCCATGGATGTTTGTAAGAATTTAGATAATGATTTACAACGAATAGAAAAATGTTACACCTGGGTTATTAATAATATGGAATATGATGAAAATAAAGTCAGTGAAGCAAATTCTAAATATTTAATTCCTGATTTAGATGAGGTTCTAGAAGAGAAAAAAGGAATATGTTTTGATTATGCCTCATTGCTTTGTGCTATGTTGAGGGTTCAAAATATTCCAACCCGTGTTGTTTGTGGAAATACAGATATTGATTACCATGCCTGGATAGAGGTGTATTTAGAAGGCAAGGGTTGGGTTAATCCAGATATCTTTATTGATGAGAAAATATGGTCTAGAATGGATCCTACATTTGCAGATAGTAAATATGATTATGATGGAACATATGAAGCAATATATTATTATTAAAGGAGAAAAGTATGAAAAAGTTAAATTTACAAGAAAGTTATATGGTTTGTTCGCAGTTATCTATGATTTTATCCTCAGGTTTTCAAATTGATGTTGGTTTGAAAATGATTGAAGAAGAGATAGATGATGCTAATATTAAGGAGGTTATTCATACTGTATGTGAAGAGTTTGATAAAACAATGAATTTCCCACAAGCAGTAAAAAATTCCCAAGCTTTTGATCATTATATGGAACATATGGTCTTAGTAGGAGAAGAGAGTGGGCATTTAGATGATGTTATGAGTTCTCTTACAAATTATTATCAGAAAATGAATGATATTGAACATCAATATCAAAGTGCTTTAACATATCCTGCAATATTAATGTTAATGATGGTTGTAGTTGTAGGAGTTATTGCTTTTAAGGTTCTTCCTTTATTTGAAAGTGTTTTAAATAGTTTGGGGAGTGATTTAACTGGATTTGCAAGAGCATTTATGTCTTTTGGTCAAATATTTTCTCTTATTAGTTTCATCATATTAGCAATCGTTGCAGTAGGTATTATTATTATTGCTTTTATACATAAGTTTCAACCAGAAAAACAGATCTATGATCGTTTTATTAAAAGGGTTATCATGAGTAAGAAGGTTAATCATTCAATGAGTCAAGCCCAATTAACATATGCTTTATCTTTATTCTTATCAAGTGGTTATGCTTTAGATGAAGCAATGCAATATTTACCAGATTTTATTGATGATAAAATATTAAAAGCAAAATTATTAAAGTGTAAAGAATATATGGATGATGGTGAAAATTTCGAAGATGCTGTCAAGTTAAGTAAACTTTATGAAGGAATGTATTTAAATATGATTCATGTTGGTTTTAAGATGGGACAGTCAGATGTCGTTATGAAACGTTTGGCTGAAACATATGATCAAGAAGTTTATCTTTCTATCTCTAAGTTTTTGAATATCATTGAGCCATCTATTGTTGTTGTGTTAAGTGTAATTGTAGGAGTTGTGTTATTGTCTGTATTGATGCCATTAGTGAGTATAATGTCATCTCTATGAGAACAATCTTAAAACTTTTATTTCCACTCCTATTTATCATATGTTTGGTATATGGGCTCAATAACACACAGCAATATTCAACACAACAAGATAAAAATCGTTTAGAAGAGACAACATTAAGATTATGTTTAAAGTATTATAGTATTGAAGGAAGATATCCTGATACTATTGATGAATTAGTTAGTCAATATGGACTAAAGTATGATAAGCAACAATATATTATTAACTATTATAAAGAGGCTGATAATATGTTGCCTTCTATTAAGGTTTATAGAAAGGAGAAACAATATGAATAATCATAAGAGTTCACATCTTGTTTTTTCTTTATCATTATTATTAATTTTTGTTATTGGTTCTTTCTTTGTGTTGATTTTTGAAACTAAGGGATATTCAAAAATTCAAGGAACAATTGTGGAACAAGAAGGATTGTATACTCCTATTTCATATTTGAATACAAAATGTCGAAAGAATCCTAATATTAGTATTAAAACAATAGATAAAACAAAATGTATTGTTTTAGAACAAACTGCAATGAAGACATATATCTATTATCAAAATGGATATTTAAAAGAGTTATATGCAAGTGATGGATATGAAGTTGATTTGTTTCAAGGAAATAAATTGTTTGCTTTAGATAATTTTAAAATATCTTTAGAAGGGGATTTGTTAGAAATACATATTCAAAAAGATAAAGTTGATAAAAAGGTATATGTTCATCTTGATAAAGAGGTGGTTCTATGAATAAGGGAAGAAGCCAAACATTTACTTTTATGATGGAAATGATTATCGTGATTTTCTTTTTTGCATTGTCTTCAATGATATGTGTATCTTTTTTATCAAGTTCTAAACATAAAATGGATGATGGTAAATATTTACAAGCATCTATGAATGAGGCAAATAATATGATTGTTATTATGCAACACGAAAAGGATAAGTCTATTGAGGAATTATTTGATGTAAAAAAAGAGAAAGATTATTATGTTTATAAAGGTATGCAGATTAGGATTGAGAATAATCAATATGTAAAAAAAGGAACAATTAAGATTAGTGATGAAATCATTATTCCATTTGTAATAGGTGAAAAAGATGAAGGATAAGAAATTTAATGTTCAATTAGGAATAGGAGCACCATCTATTTTTATGATATTTGTGATTATGGTTATGTGTACTATTGCGATACTAGCTTATATGGATTCTGCTTCTTATTATGATTCGAGTCTTCAACAAATTAATAGTGTAAAAGAGTATTATAATGCTCAAAGTGAAGGGCTTGAGATTTATCATTATATTAAAAAGGAATATAATGGAAATAATCTTAATCTTTTATTAAAAAAGAGAAATTTGAAATATCAATTGAAAAATGATGTGCTTATTTATCAATATGATATGAATGATAAACAATGTGTTATATTTAATGTGAATATGAAAGATTTTACTTATTCATATAAACAGATTGCAAAGGAGGATTAAAATGAATATAAGACAAGTATTAGAAGATGTAGTAAATATAGGGGCGTCTGATATATTTATTATTGCAGGATTTCCTTGTGCATATAAGAAAAATAATAAGATTATTAAGTATAATGATGAAAAGTTGTTAGCTGAAGATACTCGACAAATCATTAAGGATATTTATGATTTAGCGATTGATGAATCTTTTGAGGAGTTTGAAAAAAAAGGAGACGATGATTTTTCTTTTTCTCTTTCTCATGTAGGAAGATTTAGAGTTAATGCTTATAAACAAAGAAATTCTATTGCAGCCGTTCTTAGAATTGTAAGTTTTGAATTACCAGATTATCAAAAGATGAGAATTCCTGAGTCAATTATGAACTTATGTTCTAAAAATAAGGGTATGATACTTGTAACAGGACCTGCTGGTAGTGGGAAGTCAACAACTCTTGCATGCATTATTGATAAAATCAATAAGAGTAGAAATACTCATATCATAACGATTGAAGATCCAATAGAATATCTTCATTCTCATCAAATGAGTATTGTTTCTCAAAGAGAGGTTGAACATGATACTAAGACTTATAACTGTGCTTTAAGAGCTGCCTTAAGAGAAGCTCCAGAGGTTATTTTGCTTGGTGAGATGAGAGATTTAGAAACAATAGAAACTGCTGTAACTGCAGCTGAAACAGGACATTTGTTATTTTCAACTTTACATACGATTGGTGCAGTAAATACAGTTGATAGAATTATTGATGTATTTCCTCCAAATCAACAAGAACAAATTCGTTTTCAATTATCTATGGTTTTATCTGCGGTTATTTCCCAACAGTTAGTTCCAGGGACAAATGGAAAAATGATTCCAGTATTTGAGATTATGTTTGTCAATCAAGCAATTAGAACTCTTATTAGAGATGGAAAGACTCATCAAATAGAGAATGTTATTCTATCTAATAGAAATGAGGGTATGATTACGAATGATGAATTTTTATTAGATTTATATAATAAGGGAGAAATTGATAAGGAAACAGCTATTTCTCATTCAACTAATCAAGCAATAATTATTAAAAAATTAAAATAAAGAAATAAAGAATCCAACTCATTTTATGATTAGTTGGATTTTTATATGTTATTTTTTAAACCAATATATAATTCCGTTTTGTTGATATTCTCCTGTTAATGGATTGATAGGAACAGCTTGTAAATGATTGTTTAAGGTATACCAACTTTCCTTTTTTTGAAGATAATTTGCCATTGTTTGAAAAATAGCTTTAGGTATTCTTGTTTTGGTTGTACCTGTAAGTTCTCTATTATCATCATAACCTACCCATCCTGCAATTACATAATTAGGATTATATCCAATACATAATGAATCGTAAGGGCTTGTTCCAGTTTTGGCTGCAAAAGTATTTTTAGTTTTATAATTCATCATTGTAGGAGAAGCATATGATTTTAATTTTTCGTTGAAAGTTGATGTAAGAAGCTGACTTAATATTAAACATGAATCTTGTGATAGTTTTTGTTGTTTGAGATCAGTTCTTTGATAAAGGAGTTTTCCTTCGTTGTTTGTTATCTTTTCAATAGTATGTAATTCATTATATATTCCCATATTTGCAAATGTTGTATAGATTGAAGACATTTGATAAATATTAGAATTAAATGCTCCTAAAGCAAGGGAAGGTTGAGGAGATACATGAGTTATATTAAATTTAGATAAAAGATTAACTAATGTTTGTTCTCCTAAAAATAAATGAGTTTTGACTGCAAATATATTATCACTTGTTGCGATAGCTTGAGCAAGTGTAATTTCACCATTCGCATATCTATTATTAAAGTTAGTAGGGGTATAAGTTCCTCCGTTATCTAATTGAAATGTTGTTTTCTCACTATTAAATTTAGTATTTGCTTTAAAACCATTCTCTATTGCTTGATAATATAATAATGGTTTTATTGTTGATGCAACTTGTCTTTTGGCTTTGGTAGCACGATTGAATTGAGAATCATTATAATTTTTACCACCTATTAATGCAATGATAGAAGCATTGTGAGTTGAAGTAATCATTTGAGCAATTTCTAAATCTTTTATATCTTTCAATTCTTTTTGGATACATTGATTTAGTTTATTTTGTACATTTTGATCAAAAGAAGTATATACATTTAATCCTTGATTAATATAACTTTCTTGATAGAATCCAAGTTCTCTAAGTTCATCTATCACTGTATCTTTATAATATTGATATGATGAAGAAGTAGAAGAAGATGGGTTAGGATTAAGGTTAAAAGCTGTCTGTAATGTTTTTTCTTTTGTTTGTTTAGAAATATATCCATTATCAACTAATCTATTTAAAACAACTTCTTGCCTCTTTTTTGCTTGTGCTTTATTAATAAAAGGTGAGTAATATGAAGGTCCATTAATGACACCAGCTAACAATGAAGCTTCATTAAGATCAAGCTTGCTTGGTTCTTTATTAAAATAGTAAGAAGAAGCATTTTTAATGCCATATATACCATGACCAAAATAAACGGTATTGATATAACCAGTAAGGATTTCATCCTTGCTATAATGACTTTCTAATCTAATAGCAAGTAGTGCTTCTTTTATCTTTCTGGTCCATGTCTTTTCATTGGTTAAATATAATAATCTAGCATATTGTTGAGTAATGGTACTAGCGCCCTCACTTTTATCTTTTGATAGCATATTTACTTTTATGGCTCTCATAATACCAATTGGATCAAAACCTCGATGCTGATAAAAACGATGATCTTCTACTGCTACTAAACTAGCAATAAAATGTTTTGAAACATCTTTTAGAGCAACATCATTACTTTGAGCATTAGAAGAATAAAAATTAGTTCCATGATTATCATACAATTTAATATAATGTCCTTGTCCTATATCTGGTTTTTTATAAACATAACTTACACTATATATGATAACAACGATAGACAAGCATACAATAAAAAATCTTCTTGTCCATAGAATAGTCTTTTTTAACATAACTTTCACCTCAAGTCCTATTTTTACCGAAAGTATGTTATAATATACCTTGGTGATAAAAATGATTCAAAAGAAAATAGTATATAAAAGTGTTTTTCAAAGTGAAGAATCTAAAGATATTGTTAAACTAGAAGGAATAGGCAATGTTATTTATGATGATATGATTAGAATTTCTTTTCAAGATAAGGGAAGTGTTATAGAGATTCGTTATAGTGATGAAAAGCTTGTTTTAAAGAATAATGAATCAGTACTTCATTTTAAGAGAAATAAAATGGTTTTAAATCGTTATCAAATGATGTATGGAGAAGTTTTTTTTAAGACAAAATTATTACAATTAAAATATAGTGATGATTTTGTAGGGATAAAATATGAATTATATGATGATAATGGTTTGATTTCTACTGTTTATATAACAATAAATATGATTTCTTTATAAAAAAATATTGACTATAAAAAGATTTATGATATTGTAATAAAAGACGAATTAAAGGAGGATAATTATGGCTGTTAATAAAATCGAGATCGCTTTAAAAAATGCTTTAAGAAAAGCAGTTGTTGATTTGAAGTATGTAGACGATATGGACTTAGACAAAATAGTCATTGAAATTCCTAAAGATAAGGATCATGGAGATTATTCAACAAATCTAGCAATGCAACTTACAAGAGTTTTAAGACGTAATCCTAGAGAGATTGCGAATGAAATTGTAGATGCTTTAGATAAAGATGCAGCTCAAATTGAAAAGGTTGAAATTGCAGGACCTGGATTTATTAATTTATTTTTAAAGAAGACTGCAATGACTTCTGTTATTAATGAAGTATTAGAAGAAAATGAACATTATGGATGTAGTCAATATGGTAATGGAATAAAATATAATGTAGAATTTGTTTCTGCAAATCCAACTGGTGATTTACATTTAGGTCATGCAAAAGGTGCAGCAGTTGGTGATTGTATTTGCCGTATCATGAGTGCTGCTGGATATGATGTGACAAGGGAATATTATATCAATGATGCAGGGAATCAAATGAAAAATTTAGCTGTATCATTATATTATAGATATTTAGAGTTGTTTAATATTAAAAAGGAACTCCCAGAAGATGGTTATCATGGAAAAGATATTATTGATATCGCAAAGAATTTAAAAGAAGAAGTTGGAGATAAATATGTGGATTGTGATGAACAAGAAGCATTAAGTTATTTTAGAAAACAAGGGTGTAATCATGAACTTCAAAAAATTAAAGATATTTTAAATGAATATAGGGTATCGTATGATGTGTGGTTTAGTGAAACAAGTTTGTATGAAGAAGATAAAGTTGTTCCAACAATTCAAAAATTAAAAGATAAAGGTTATACTTATGAAAAAGATAATGCTTTGTGGTTTAAATCTACAGAGTTTGATGATGATAAGGATAGAGTTTTAATTAAAAGTGATGGGAGTTATACATATTTAACACCTGATATTGCATATCATTTAAATAAACTCGATCGCGGTTATGAGTATTTAGTTGATTTACTTGGAGCTGATCATCATGGATATATTAATCGTATGAAAGCTGCTATTCAAGCTCTTGGTTATAATGCTGATCAATTGAATATTGACATTATGCAGATGGTAAGAATGGTAGAAAATGGTGAAGTTGTAAAAATGAGCAAACGTACTGGTAATGCAGTAACGATCAAAGATTTAATTGAAGATATTGGAGTTGATGCTGCTCGTTATTTCTTTGTATCTAAAGCTGCAAGTTCTCCTTTTGATTTTGATTTAGGATTAGCAAAATCAAAATCAAATGAAAATCCAGTGTATTATGCTCAATATGCTCATGCAAGAATGTGTTCAATATTGGCGCAGGCAAAGAAGACAGATATTTTGGTTTCTAATCATTTTGAATTATTGAATAATCCAAAAGAAATTGAACTTGTTAAACATATTAATGAGTTTAGAAATGAAATTATTGAGAGTGCAAAAGCAAGAGCTCCTCATAAGATTGCAAATTATATTCAAAAATTAGCTCAATTATTCCATTCTTTCTATAATGATTGTTATGTTATAGATAAAGAAAATATAGAATTGTCTGCTCAAAGATTAGCGCTTGTAAAAGCAACTCAAATTACTTTAAAGAATGCTTTGAATTTAATTGGTGTAAGTGCACCAGAAAAAATGTAAGGAGGATAATATGATAGATTATAAACAAAGTTCAATGGTTGATATTGCATTTGATTTAATGAAGAAGAAAAAGAAACCTGTAGATTTTTATAAATTATGGCAGGAAGTTTCTGAAATTAAAGGTTTTGATGAAGAACAAAAGTTAGAAAATGAATCATTATTTTATACCAATATTACTTTAGATGGAAGATTAATTACAGTTGGTGAAAATCGTTGGGATTTAAGAAGTCGTCATAAATTTGAAGAAGTTCATATAGATATGAATGATATCTATAATGAAGAGGAAGAAGTCGAAGAAGAAGACGAAGATGATGGATCGATTGAGGATGATTATAACTAGATTTGAATTAGAGTTAGCTTAGAAAGTTAACTCTTTTTTTCTATATAAAAAATAACATGACCATGATTTCATGTTATTCTTTATCATTTTTAAGTATTTCGTCAATTAATCCATATTCTAAAGCATCATAAGCATTTAAGAAGTGATCTCTATCTGTATCTTTTCTAATCTTCTTTAATGATTGTTGTGTTAAATCAGCTAAGATTCTGTTGAGTTTATCTTTTTGTTTAATGATATGTTTGGTTGTGATTTCCATATCACTTGCTTGACCACTTATACCACCTAATGGTTGATGTATCATGATTTCACTATTTTCTAATGCGTAGCGTTTTCCTTTTTTTCCAGCTGCAAGTAAAAATGCTGCCATACTTGCAGATAATCCTAAACTGATTGTAGAAACATCACATTTAATATAATTCATAGTATCAAAGATTGCTAGACCAGCACTTACGCTTCCTCCAGGTGAATTGATATACATATAAATATCAGCATTTTCATCTAAAGATTCTAAGTAGAGTAATTGAGCTACTATGCTGCTAGACATATCATCATTAATTTCACCACATAACATTATAATGCGATCTTCTAATAATCTTGAATATAGATCGTAAGCATATTCTTTTGATTGTTTTCTTTGTATAACTGTAGGTATTAGATTCATGTTTTTAACCTCCATAATTCATTATAGAAAAATTTGGAAAGATTTATTCATAAAATAACCTTAATCTAAAAAAACTTTTCAAAAAATGAAATAAGTTATTTTTTTATCTACAAGCTAAATCATTTGTTGATTTATTTATGGAATTGGACTATAATATAGACAGAAATTATTTAAGGAGGATGTCAAAGAAATGGCAGTAAAAGTAGCAATTAATGGATTTGGACGTATTGGACGTCTTGCATTCAGACAAATGTTTGGTGCTGAAGGGTATGAAGTTGTTGCAATCAACGATTTAACTAACCCAAAAATGTTAGCACACTTATTAAAATATGATTCAGCACAAGGTAGATATGCTAAAGCTGATACAGTAGTAGCAGGAGAAGATTCAATTACTGTAGATGGTAAAGAAATCAAAATCTACGCTAAAGCTAATGCAGCTGAATTACCTTGGGGAGAAATCGGAGTAGACGTAGTATTAGAATGTACTGGTTTCTATACTTCTAAAGCTAAATCTCAAGCTCATATTGATGCAGGTGCTAAAAAAGTTGTTATCTCAGCTCCAGCTGGAAATGACTTACCAACAGTAGTATTTGGAGTAAACGAAGGAGTTTTAACACCAGAAGATACAATTATCTCTGCAGCTTCTTGTACAACTAACTGCTTAGCTCCAATGGCTAACGCTTTAAACAAATTAGCAGCAATCAAATCTGGTATCATGTTAACAGTACATGCTTACACAGGTGACCAAATGGTATTAGATGGACCTCATAGAAAAGGTGACTTAAGAAGAGCTCGTGCAGCAGCAGTTAATATCGTACCTAACTCAACTGGTGCAGCTAAAGCAATTGGATTAGTTATTCCTGAATTAAATGGAAAATTAATCGGTTCAGCTCAACGTGTACCTGTTCCTACAGGATCTACAACTATCTTAACTTCAGTTGTTG